>JAEEGG010001854.1_pt1 | contig 55931 bp, 35 predicted proteins | sample 9134161 | NCBI WGS metagenome assembly JAEEGG01 (sample SAMN16246543, study PRJNA631951) | gut metagenome | biome: gut microbiome; feature: rumen; material: CR-attached | host: Bos | place: Iran: Karaj | collected 2018-10 | reverse complement strand
ATACACCGTCCCCGCACCGCCGAGCACGAAGCAGGAGCAATGCGCCATCAGGTCACAATCCTCGTTGATGACCACGGCCTCCGCCGGGTCGAAAGGCAGCGACACCCGGCCGCAGCCGGCCAAAAGGCAAAACAGGAAAAACGGGAGCAGGAAACGTCTCATAAGCGTCAAAAAGGATGATACCGCAAGATAAGCAAAAATCCTGACGGAAAAAATCGTATCTTTGCCCTGGTACAAGTTGAAGACCATGCCGCATCAACTATCCTTAGACCTGTTCCAGACCGCCGGCGTCGGCGTCGTGGCGCTGCTGCTGGGGTTCTTCTTCACGAAGAGCATCCCCTTCCTGAAGCGCTACTGCATCCCCGCGCCCGTCTCCGGGGGCCTGCTGGTCTCCCTGCTGATCCTCGCCTGTCACGGCTGGTTCCAGACGGACATCAGCTTCGACGGGACGATCAAGGATATCTGCATGATGCTCTTCTTCACCTCCGTGGGCTACCAGTCCAACCTGTTTTCCCTCAAGCAGGGCGGCCGTCCCCTGGTCGTCATGCTCATCCTGGTCGCCATCCTGATCGCCGTGCAGAACCTGCTTTCGCTGGGCATTGCCAAAGGAATGGGGCTGGACCCGCTCGTCGGCATGGCAGCCGGCTCGATCCCGATGACCGGCGGCCACGGGACCTCGGGCGGATTCGCCCCCGTGCTGGAAGACCTGGGCCTGCAGGGTGCCGCATCCATCACGATGGCTTGCGCCACCTTCGGCCTGGTGGCCGGATCGCTGATCGGCGGCCCGATCGCGGAGCGCATCATCCGGCGCCATCACCTGGCCCCGGAATCCCATTCGACGGACGTCGTCGCGGGGATGGAGATCAATACGGCCTCGCCCGACAACAAGGAGAAACACGCACGTTCGGAGGAAAAGACCTTCCGGGACTATGCCAAGGCCGTCTACATCCTGGTGCTTACGATGGCGCTGGGCGTGGGACTGAGCAAGCTGCTGGTCCGCACGGGCATCACCTTCCCGACCTATTTCGGCTCGCTGATCGTCGCCTGCATCATCCGCAATGTCTGCGAGGGGGCCTGCAAGGGCCGGGACGTGCTGGGGATGGACAAGATCATTTCTCTGGGCAACATCTGCCTGTCGCTCTTCCTCGGGATCGCGATGGCCACGCTGAAACTATGGGAACTGGCCAGCCTGGTGCTGCCGCTCTGCGTCATCCTCCTCGCGCAGGTGGTCTTCATCGCCCTGTACGCGCGCTGGGTGGCCTTCCCCGTCCTGGGAAAGGACTACGACGCGGCGGTGCTGGTGAGCGGCCTCTGCGGCTTCGGCCTGGGCGCGACGCCCAATGCGATGGCCAACATGTCGGCGGTCTGCTTCAAGTACCGTTATGCGACGGTGCCCTTCATCATCGTGCCCATCATCGGAGCGATGTTCGCCGACCTGATCAACACCGGCATCCTGACCATCTTCCTCAATCTCCTGCCTTAGGCTGGGCCGGAGGGTATGGTATTTGAAGGGCGTATAATCCGTCCATTCCCTATCCGTATGAAACCCTCTTCATCCCTTTTCCTGAAGATCGCCGTCGTTGCGGCGATCGCCCTGTTGATGCTGATACCGCTGGCCCTGGTCAAGAACCAGGTGCGGGAACGCCAGAACTATGCGGACAACTGCCGCCACGAAGTCTCCCAAAGCTGGGGCAACGCCCAGACCCTGGCCGGCCCTTCCATCGAATTCCGGTATGACCAGACCGGAACGGACGCCGAGGGCAAGAAGACCGTCCAGCACCTGAAAAGGACTGTTTATCCGAAGACCCTCCGTTACGACGTCTCAGCCGCCACCCAGAAACTACACCGTTCCATCTATGACATCATGGTCTATCGCTCCGACGTGGTAGCCGAAGGCAGTTTCATCCTGCCGAAGGAACTCTCGGACCTGACGGTCACAGAATGCGCCATCACGCTCGGAATCAGCGACCTGCGAGGCATTGAAGGGAACGTGGACCTCGAATTGGACGGCCGGACCTATACCTTCACCGAAGGCAGCGCCGGAGTCCGGGACGAAAAATCGCATGTCCGGGAAGTCCTGACCCTGGACAAGCGGGCGATGGACGGCGTGACGGCCATTCCCTTCCGCCTGACATTCAAGATGAAGGGATCGGAGTACCTGATGGTCAAGCCTTACGGGGAAATGACGGAAGTCAGCATCCGTTCCGATTGTCCCGACCCTTCCTTTACCGGCGATTTCCTCCCGTCGGAACGGGATGTCCGCGAGGACGGGTTCGATGCGAAATGGGTCGTATCCCAGATCAACCGGGGCAAGCCGGACGACACCTCCTTCGGCGTGAAGATGCTCCAGACCGTGACGCAATACCGCCAGACCGAGCGGGCCGTGAAATACGGCATCCTCATCATCCTGCTGGTCTTCGTGGCCGGACTGGCCGTCGAACTGGTCGGGAAGAAGGAAATCAGCCTGGTGCAATATGGCATCATCGGCCTATCGCTAGTCCTGTTTTACGCGCTGGTGCTGTCCTTCTCGGAATTCATGGCATTCCCCGCCGCATACGCGCTTTCCGCGGTCATGACGACGGCGGCCCTGCTGGGGTACTTCCGGGGCATCCTGCGGGACCGGAAAGCCTGGTTGCTGGGCATCCTGGTCGCGCTGGCCTACGCCGTCAGCTACATCCTGCTGCAGATGGACACCTACGCCTTCCTGACCGGCACGCTGATTCTCTTTGCGATCCTGGTCGCCATCATGTACCTGACCCGCAACCTGACGCGGCAGGATGAGAAGAACACCGAGGCGTAAAAGAAACTTACAGTCGCAAGGAAACGGTCTGGCCTTCGTAGGTCAGGCTGGCGGGTACGAAAGCGCCGGCCAGACGGACGTTGAAGGTCCGGCTTTGGAGCATGCCGGGGAAAGAGCCTTCCCGGGGGCCGAGCGTAAGCGTGCGGGAAGCGTCGTCCCAATGGATCGGGATGACTGAATAATCTCCTTTTTCGTAGGCATAGCTGACGCCGTCGTCCTCGTAAAGGCGGAAGTCCGCGTCAGCGCCGGGGTAGATCCGCAGTTCGACCGGATCGGCCGCTTTCTCGTCTGACCATTGCATGTCGGGTCCCAGCGGAAGGATCGATCCCGCCCGGACGAACAGCGGAATACGCCCGTAAGGGGCAGGCACGGTCAGCGTCTGCCCGGCTGCGACCGGCTTTTCAGTGTAGAAGTCATACCAGCCCCGGTCTCCTGCATTTGCAGGGAAATACACTTCCCGGCTGCGGGCCTTGTATTCGCAGACCGGGCAGGGCATCAGCGCCGGACCGAATAGCCACTGGTCCGTCACATTCCGGGCTGACGGGTCGTTCGGGAAGTCCATCGGCAGACCCCGCATCATCGTGTAGTCCTCAAAATGAACCGCCCCCGCCAGCGAATACAGATACGGCATCAAGTGATAGCGCAGCCGCATATAGTACAGGATGCTTTCATAGGCCGGCGTGTCCGGATCAGCGATGTTCCAGATCTCGCGCTGCGGCCACTGTCCGTGGGCGCGGAACAGGGGCACGAAGGCGCCGAACTGGTGCCAGCGGGCCTGGAGCTCTTGCCATTCGTCGCGGTTCGCCGGATCCTGGAATTTCGACATCACGCTGAAACCGCCGATATCCATCCCCCAGAAGGGAAGACCGCTCATCGAATAGCCCAGTCCGGCTGTGACCTGCATCTTCATATCCGTCCAGGAGGTGCCGATATCCCCGCTCCAGGAAGCGGTCGAATAGCGCTGCAGGCCTGCAAACCCGTTGCGGGTCAGCAGGAACACGCGCTTGTCCGGATCCACACTCCGTTGTCCGGTATAGATGGCGTCGGCGTTGACCAGGGCGTAGGCATTGTAGTATTCCGTCGCCGGACCGAGAGCCGTGGGTGTCAGCAACCATTGCATATAATCCTTGGGCAGGCAGTCGCGCAGGTTCGGCTCGCTCGCATCCATCCACCACGCATCGATCTTACGGCCGTAACGGCTGTAGAGGTCCTCGTCCATCTGCTTCCAGAACAGCTTCCGGCCCCCTTCCGCATAGGCGTCGTAAAAGGTCTGGTAATGCCCCAGCCAGTCCTTCAGCGAATCCTCCACGGCGTGGTGGTACACATATCCGCCCTGTTCCAGTTCCTTGTAATTGTCGGTAGCGGTGTAGAACTTGGGCCAGACGCTGATCATGAAACGCCCGTGCAGGGCATGCACGTCGTCCAGCATCCGTTCGGGATCGGGATAGCGCTCCGCTTCGAATTCGTGACTCCCCCACTGGTCCGGCTTCCAATACTGCCAGTCCTGGACGATATTGTCCACCGGGATACCGCGTTGGCGGAACTCTGCGAGGGTGGAAACCAGCTCTTCCTGCGTGGAATAGCGCTCCCGGCTCTGCCAGAAGCCCAGGGCCCATTTGGGCATAACCTGCGCCTTGCCGGTCAGCTGCCGGTACCCCCGGATCACCCCGTCGTAACTGTCCCCGGCAATGAAATAAAGGTCCAGCTGCGGCTCGAACTCGGACCAGAACCGGATCTGACTTTCCTCCTCGGGCGTGGAGAGCGGCGCGACCCGCAAGCCGATATAGGAAACATCCCCGTCCGGCTCCCACTCGATCCGTACCGGCACACGGACTCCGGCCTCCAGACGGGCGCTGAAACGACAGCCGTTGGGATTCCATGCCGGCCGCCAGCGTCGGGACATCACCTCCTCCCCACCCAGGAACGTACGCTGGAAACCGGCATAGTACTGCGAAAACCGGTATTCGCCGGCCTCCCGGGCCTCCAAATAGCCCTCATAAACCACCTTCGCCCCGTTCAGCGCCACATCCGGCAGGCTGCGGATGGCGAATTCATCCTCAAAGGACAAGCTGTCCTCCCGCCGGACCAGCGTCGTACCGTCGGCAGCCTGATAGGTACCGGTCAGCGCTCCCTCCGCACCGTCCCGGTCATAGAGCCGGAAGACATCGCCCAGAAGCCGGTAGCCTTCCGGATTGCCCCAGCGGCTGTAGGAATACGCGTCCCACAGCAAGCCATAACCCCGGGTCGAGACGACGAACGGGATGCTGATCTTGGTATTGTATTGATACAATTCTTCCTGGGTCCCCTTCCGGTCGAATTCGCCGGTCTGATGCTGTCCCAGACCATACAGGGACTCCCCCGAACCGGTCTCCAGCCGGGTCTGGACACTGAAGCCCGCCTTGCCCTCCACTTGTTTCGGGACGAAAGACGCACCGCCGCCGGTGAGAAGCGTACCCGATGCGTCATAAAAGGAAAGCTGTCCGTCCGAGGCGACGACAACGGAGAGTTCCGACGTGGAAATCCGCACCCCTTCTCCCGTTTCCGTCACCTGGAATGCCCGGAAATCCGGCTGCGGGACGACGACCAGGCTCTTCCTGTCAGCGAAACGGGAATCGGGCGTTGCGCTGACCCTGACGATCCGGTCCCCCAGGACCTGCAAGCGGATCCAGGACGGGCCCCCTTCGCCGGGAGCAACCCGGACGGTGACCTCGTTGCCTCGGACCGAGAAGCCCCGATGACAGGAGACAAGGACGGGCAGGAAAAGAATCAAGGCAAGAAGAAAACGGCACGATGGCTTCATGGCAAGGTATTTTTTTGTATTTAACAAAGATAATGAAACCCCGGGAATTCTTGAAATTGAACCGGGAATTCATTATCTTGCAGTATGAATACGATCCTGGTCCTGCTCACCTCCCTTCTCCTCAACAACCACTGGTCTTTCGCGCTCGGAGACGCAGCTTCGATGGAAAAAGACTTCACCCACGGTACGGAATATTTCTCCTGGCTCAGCAAGGCCGCCACGACCGGCTCGAGCCGGTCGCCCATCATGCCGGACTTCGACGACAGCGCCTGGCAGAAAGTCAGCCTGCCCCACGACTGGGTCGTAGACCTTCCCTACAGCGCACAGGCCAGCCATTCCCACGGATACAAATGCGTCGGATGGCGATGGCCAGGCTCCTCCGTCGGCTGGTACCGCCGGCACTTGTCCATCCCGGCAGAAGACAAGGGCAAGCAGATTTGGATCGAGTTCGAAGGCATCTTCCGGGACAGCGAAGTCTATTGCAACGGATTCTATCTGGGCCACGAGAAGAGCGGTTACGTCTCGCGCGTCTATGACCTCAGCCCCTATCTGGAGTATGGCGGTGACAATGTGATCACGGTCCGCTGCAACGCCTCCCTCGAGGAGGGTTGGTTCTACGAGGGCGCTGGGATCTACCGCAACGTCCGCCTCCACAAGGCCGGCCCGGTCGCGATGAAACCGTATTCGCTCGTGATCGAGGACGGACGGCCCCGCTTCGAGACCGTGCTCGCGGGCGAGGAACTCGACCCGGCGAAGGTCTCGACCCGCTGGCGGATCCTGGATGCCGAAGGAAGGGAGGTCGCCCGTCCGGAACGGCGCTGGTCACCCGGCGACCCCTACCTCTACACGATGGAGATCCGGCTTTTCTACGACGGACAACTGTCCGCAGAATACAGCCGGCGCTTCGGAGAACGCGACATCGTCTTCGACCCGGAACGCGGCCTGCTCATCGACGGGATGTCCTGCAAGCTGAAAGGCTGCAACCTGCATCTGGACCACGCCGGCGTGGGTGTCGGCGTCCCGGACGGGCTCTGGCGCTACCGGCTGGAACAGCTGAAACGCTACGGCTTCAACGCCATCCGCTGCTCCCACAACCCCGCCTCGCCCGCGATGCTGGATCTCTGCGACGAGTTGGGATTCCTTGTCATCGACGAAAACCGTCCCCTGGGCGTCAACGAAGAGCAGCTCGGCCAGCTGCGGCATTTGATCGAACGGGACCGGAATCATCCCTGCGTCATCCTCTGGAGCATAGGGAATGAGGAGTGGGCTGTCGAGAACAATGAGAAGGGATACCGTATCGCCCGGAGGATGGCGGAGGAAGTCCACCGGCTCGATCCTTCCCGGCCCGCCACATACGCCAATGCCGGCGGCCGCGAAATCGTCAAGGGAGTCGACGTCTTCGGCTACAACTACATCATCCAGAACCCCATCGAAGAGTATCACGGGAAATACCCGGAGCACCCGGTTGTCGGGACGGAAGAGACCACCGGATCGGGCACGCGGGGCCGCTATGCCACCGTCCCGGAAGAAGGCTGGATGAAGCCCCTCAACCGCGTGGATACGGCCGGACGGATCAACGTCATCGAGCAAGGATGGAAATACTACAAGCAACGTCCCTGGGCGGCCGGCATATTCTACTGGACAGGACAGGACTACCGCGGCGAACCGAACCCGATGGCCTGGCCTGCGACTGGTTCGCAGTTCGGCATCCTGGACTACTGCTGCTTCCCGAAAGACGAGGCTTATTATCTCCAGGCGGCCTGGACGACCGATCCGGTCGTCCACATCTGCGGTCCCTGCGACGGAGAAGTATGGGTCTATTCCAACTGCAGTGACGTCACGCTTTATGCCGACGGCCGACATCTCGGGCGGAAGGAAATGCCCCGGGACGGACATCTGTCCTGGAAGGTAAAAGACGCGCGGCACTTCAGAGCCTTGGGACGGATCGGGGGCAAGACGGTCGCTTTCGATGAGTGGCCGGAAGCCCTCGGGGAAACCTCCGTGGCGGTTTCCAAGGCTGCGCTCCGCCCGGATGGCCAGGATATCGCCATCCTGGATATCCGAAGCGCCGAAGATAGCCTCGAGGTCCGTGTCGAAAATGCCTGCTTCCTGGGCTGGGGCAACGGCAATCCGGGATTCAAGGAGACGGAACGCCCCACGGACGGACGAAGCCTGCGCATCCGGCCGTTCGCCGGAAGGGCCCAGGTCCTGGTCCGCTCCGTCGAAGGATCCCACGAACAGGCCCGGATCCACATCGGGGACCGGACCGTCACGCTGGACCTTCTGAGGGAAAGTTTATAATTCGATCTCCAAGGCCTGGAAGCCCGGGCGGTATGGGATGCGGAAGGATCCGCCCCGGCCGGTGAGCCGGACTGTCAGGTCGTACTCCGCGTCCCGGAAACGGCGCCGCACGCGGTAAGTGCCGATGCGCACAGGGATGCAAGGCTCGACCAGCAGGCCGTCATACTGCGGCTTGATCCCCAGGATAAACTCGCTGACCGTCTTCCAGGTCCAGGCGGCCGTACCCGTAAGCCAGCTGTTCTTGCCTTCGCCGGGGCGGGCAGCTTCCGCACCGGCCACCATCTGGCAGAACACGTACGGCTCCACCTTACGCAGGGACTGGTCCTTGGCGAAAGCGGGCGAGATCTTACAGTAGTGCCGCCAAGCGTCCTCAGCGCGGCCGGCCATCGCTTCGGCAATGATGATCCAAGGGTTGTTGTGGCAGAAGATGCCGCCATTCTCCTTATAGCCCTGCGGGTAGGAACTGATTTCGCCGTAGTCCTTGATGTAGGAGGTGAAGGCCGGTGCGTTCAGCACCAGGCCATGTTCGCATTCCAGATACTTCGATGCTGCGTCCAGCGCCTTGTCGCAGAGTCCTTCGACCGCTCCGATGCGGGCTATGCCGCACCAGCCCTGGCTCTCGATGAAGATCTTGCTCTCCTCATTTTCGGAGGAGCCGATCTTGCGTCCGTAGTAGTCGTAGGCACGAAGGAACCATTCCCCGTCCCATCCATGGGCCTTGACCGCAGATTCCATGCGTCCGACCGCCTCCTGCACCCACGCGACCTCCGCTTCCGGCGCAGCGACTTCGGGACGGGCGAGCAGTTCGGCGAAGTCCTTTCCCTCGGCCACGAAAAGACCGGCGATCATCAGGGACTCGGCCCGGCTACCTTCGGTCTTGTTTTCCGTAGTCTGGAAAGACTCGTCGGGATTGTCGGAAAAGCAGTTGAGATTGAGACAGTCGTTCCAGTCGGCCCGGCCGATCAGAGGCAGGCCGTGGGGGCCCAGGTTTCCGGCCACACGAGAGAAACTGATCTTCAGGTGTTCCAGCAGCGGAACTTCGGTTCCGGCCTGGTTGTCGAAGGGCACACGCTCCTCCAGGATGCCGAAATCGCCGGTCTCCTTGATGTAAGCGACCGTACCGAAGATCAGCCACAGGGGGTCGTCCCCGAAGCCGCCGCCGATGTCGTGATTGCCCCGTTTCGTGAGCGGCTGGTACTGGTGGTAGCAGCCCCCGTCGGGGAATTGGGTGGCGGCAATGTCCAGAATGCGCTGACGGGCCCGTTCCGGAATCAGGTGCACGATGCCCGCCAGGTCCTGGTTGGAGTCGCGGAAGCCCATGCCGCGGCCGATGCCGCTCTCGAAATAGCTGGCGCTGCGGCTCATGAAGAAGGTGACCATGCACTGATACTGGTTCCAGATGTTGACCGTCCGGTCCAGTTCGGGCACGGAGGACCGCAGGGAGAAACGGCCGAGCAAGTCATCCCAATAGGCGCGCAGGGCCGCAAAGGCGGCATCCACCTTCTCCGTCGTGTCGAAGGCGCGCAGCATCGCTTCTGCCGGGGCCTTGTTGATGACGCCGGGAGCGGAGAACTTGGCCTCGGGAGTATTCTCCACATAGCCGAGCACAAAAATCAGTTCCTCCGTTGCGCCGGGCGCCAGGTTCAGATCGAAACGCTGCGCGGCGACCGGGCTCCAGCCGTGGGCGACGGAGTGGCCGGATGTGCCTTGCAGCACTTGCTGCGGGGCATCGAAACCGTTGTACGGGCCCAGGAAAGCGTCCCGGTCCGTATCGAAACCGTCGAAGGGCCGGTTGGCGCCCAGAAAGGCGTAATGGTCGCGGCGCTCGCGGTATTCCGTCTTGTGGTACAGGATACGGTCCCCGATTTCGACCTCGCCGGTGGACAGGTTGCGCTGGAAGTTCTCCATGTCGGTGGAGGCGTTCCAGAGGCACCATTCCACGAAGGAATACAGCTGCACGCACTTCCCGGCGGCGCCGGTGTTGGTCAGACGCAGGCGGTGCACTTCGCAGCGGCTTCCCCGCGGCACGAAGAACTGCGCTTCGGCTCGCAAGCCGTCCTTTTCGCCGATAATCCGGGTATAACCCATGCCGTGCCGGCACTCATAGCGGTCCAGCGGCGTCTTGCACGGTTTCCAGCCGGGGTTCCAGACGCAGTCTCCGTCCTTGATGTAGTAATACCGGCCCCCGCTGTCCATCGGCACCCCGTTGTAACGGTAGCGCAGGATACGGCGGAACTTGGCGTCCTTGCAGAAGCAATAGCCGCCGGCCGTATTGCTGATCAAAGAGAAGAAGTCCTCGCTGCCCAGGTAGTTGATCCAGGGCCACGGCGTGGCGGGATCGGTGATGACGAATTCCCGTACGTCGTCATCGAAATAACCGTATTGTTTCATCTTCTATTCTTGGATCCAGGCCTGTACATCCCGGCCCCAGGGTTTGACGACCGCCTCTTCCCACGGGCCTTCCGAAGAAGCTTCCTTGGTCAGCATCGAGCAGGTCTCGACCTTGTCCGAGATGCTCCAGGTCATCATCGAGATGCCCCGTTCCCTGGCCCAGTCGCTCCAGGCCTTCCAGGACTCCGCGTCCATCGGCCCGTCTCCCGTGCACTCGCAGGAAGCGCACTCGGAAATGAAGACCGGAATGCCAGCCGCCAGGGCCAGGTCGGAGCGTTCCCGCAGGTAATCCTTGTGCGTGGCGGCGTAGAAATGGACCGTATACATCAGGTTGTCGTACCCCGTCACGGGATCTTCCGGAACGAGGTGGATGTCCTGGTCCCAGTGCGGGCAGCCCATCAGGATCAGGGGATGGACCGTGGAAATGCTGTCGATCAGGGCACAAAGTTCCTCGGCGTAGGCCTTCAGTTCCGTCCAACTGTCCTCAACCGGCTCGTTGTAGAGCTCATAGATGACGTTGGGGCAGTCGGCGTAGCGGGTGGCGACGGCACGGAAGAATTCAGCGGCTTCCGCCTTGTGCAGGACATGCGAATGCCAGTCCGCAATGACGTACATGCCGTTCTCGATGGCGGCGTCGATTACTTTGTAGAGGCATTCAAGCGCCCATTCCGGCTCACCCATGTAACCGCTGCGGATGCCGGGATTGTCCGCCTTGGCATGGTCGTCGGCGCCGATGGCCGCCCGGATGATCCGGACATTCCAGTCTTCCCGGAGGGTCTTCACCGCGCCCGCATTGTAGAATCGGGGCCAGATGTTGTGCCAGCCGAAACTGACGCCCCGGAAGACGACCGGCGTATCGGAGCCGCGCTCCTTGAGCGTCGTGCCGTCCACGTACAAGCCCGGCAGGGATTCCGGCTCCGGAGCGACAGCCTTGTCCGTGCCTTTGAAGAATACGAAGGCGAGTTCCAGCAGCATCAGGACGCCCAGCACCCCGAGAACCCAGCGCATGACCTTAGGCAGGCCCTTCCATACGGATTTCGCATCGGCTGACGACTGCGGGGCCGGCGACGGGTTGAGGGGAGCCTTCCCCGACAGGGTTCTTTCCGGCTCCCCGATGCCCGCGCCGGACCGCACCAAGTCCGCCGTTACCGATTCTTGCTCGTCCGTCAATCCACGCTTGAGCGCCAGCTCTTCCTGAATCTTATCCATACGCTTGCGTGTCAAGGGATAGAAGAATACGATGACGACGGCCAGGGCGGCCACGGCGGCCGGAATCCAGCTCATCAGGATCTTCAGGCCCTGGATGGCTTCGGGCGTCTGCACGGCGCCTGCGGCCGTATTGTAGCCGAAGGCGGCCAGAATCCACATCACGGCCGCGCCGCCGAAGGCTCCGCCGAACTTCTGCGCCATCGAGGCGGAAGAGAAGATCAGGGCCGTGGAGGCGGTGCCGTCGCGGTTTTCCGCGTAATCGCTTACGTCGGCATACATACTCCAGACGAGCGGGGAAATCACGCCCGTGAAGATGCTGATGACCACCTGCAGGACCAGCATCCACCAGTAACCGCTGCCGGTCACGGGGATGTAGAAGAACAGGATGCTCAGCACGATGAGGGCGGCGAAGGAAAGCATGTAGGTCGTCTTCTTGCCGAGCTTGGCGGAAAGCGGCACGGCCAGGGCCACGCCAATCATGTTGCACACTTCCCCGATGGAAAGGAACAGGCCCGCGTAGAACAGGAAACTCCAGGCACCGAGATGCAGGTGGACGTTGGAACCGATCACGTCGTTGAAGAAATAAGCCACCGTACTGCCCCGGACCGTATTGAAGAGGTTCGAGCACAGGGCCGCGCCGATCAGGATCCACCAGGGCGCGTTCTTGAGCAGGAGCTTGAGGTCACTGCCCACGGACACGGTGCTGACGGTGTGGAGCTTCTCCTTCGTCATCACGAAGCAGAGCAGGAAGAACACCAGGCACACCGTCGCGATCACCAGCATCGCGTGCTGCCAGCCACCCGTCGTGCCATAGCCGCCGAGGGCGTTGCAGAGGGGTTCCCAGCAGAAGAGGGCGATGAACGAACCGCCGTACGCGAAGAACATGCGGAACGAACTGAGGACCGTCTTGGTGTCCGAATCGTCGGTCATCACGCCCAGCATCGCCCCGTACGGGACATTGATGCCGGTGTAGACGGTCATCATCAGGATATAGGTCACATAGGCCCAGACCAGCTTCATCGTCGGGCTGGCAGCCGGCGTCGTAAAAAGAAGGATACCGCTCAGGGCAAAAGGCAGCGCCATCAGCAGCAGATAGGGGCGGTACTTGCCCCAGCGCGTACGCGTACGGTCCGCCAGGATGCCCATCATCGGGTCGCTGACGGCGTCCCAAATGCGGGTCACGACCAGCAGGAGGGCCACCTGGTCAAGCCGCAGGCCGAAGATGTTGCTGTAAAAGAACGGCAGGTAGTAGGAGAATATCTTCCAGAACATCGAGGAAGACATGTCCCCGAATCCGTATCCCACCTTTTCCGCGAAAGAAGTCCGGATCTTTCCCATATCACTCTTTGTTGAGGTTCTTGTCGATGAGTCGGTTCAGCGTTTCGACGGAGAGGCCGGTCCGCAAGCCGTCGGGCTCCGTGTGCAGGCAGTAGTCCACGAGGCGGTCCACGCTGGAGACGGCTACGTGCAGGCGGGTGTCGCTGGAGGCATAGTAGATACGGACGGTCCCGTCCTCATCGGCAATCCAGCCGTTGGAGAAGAGGACGTTCATCACGTCTCCGACATACTCTTCCCCTTCCGGCGCCATGAAGAAACCGGCAGGTTCCGCAATCACGCGGGACGGGTCGTCCAAGGCCGTCATGTACAGGTACAGGACATAGCGCAGGCCGCTCGCGCAGCCCCGCACGCCGTGCGCCAGATGCAGCCAGCCGCGGTCCGTCTTGATCGGCGCGGGACCTTCGCCGTTCTTGCACTCCTTGATGGTATGGTAGTGCCGGGCGTTGATGATCTTCTCCTCCGTCACGACCGCATGCTCCATGGAGTCCACCAGGGCCCAGCCGATGCCGCCGCCGTTGCCGGCGTCGATGAATCCGTCCTGCGGACGCGTATAAAGGGCGTATTTCCCGTCCACGAACTCGGGATGCAGGACCACGTTCCGCTGCTGGCTCCCGGACTGGAGGTCCGGAAGGCGCTCCCAGTTCACGAGATCCCTCGTCCGGGCGATGCCCGCCGCAGCAACCGCGGAGGAAAGGTCTCCGGGGGCGGCTGCAGGATCTTTCCGCTCCACGCAGAAAATGCCGTAGATCCAGCCGTCCTCGTGCACCGTCAGACGCATGTCATACACATTCGTCGCGGGTTCGCCCCACTCCGGCATCGTGACCGGGCGGTCCCAGAACTGGAAATGATCCACTCCGTTCGGACTCTCCGCCACGGCGAAGAAACTTTTCCGGTCGGCCCCTTCCACGCGCACTACCAGCACGTACTTCCCGTTCCATTTGATGGCACCGGCGTTCAGGGTCGCATGGATGCCGAAACGCTCCATCAAGTAGGGGTTTGTCCGCTCGTCCAGGTCATAGCGCCAGGACAAGGGGGCATGCTCCGCGGTCAGGATGGGATACTTATATCGCTCATAGACACCGTTCCCCGGCAAGGGTTCGTTCGGACGTGAGAGCAATTGTTCGTGGTTTCTGGTCAGGTCGACCAGTCTTTCATTAAAAGTCATACGCTAAAGATTCAGTAACACGATACGTTCTTTCTCACTGAAAGCCTTGAAATCTCCGGCATGCTCAAATCCCTTCCAAGGGGCATAAAAGTGACCCGGGCGGTCGCAGGCATTGCGCCAGGTCAGCACATAGACTATGGGGTACTCCCGAATGGTTGGATACAGGGTCTGCGTCCACCAAGTGGGATCGGGAAGGCCTTCAAAGCCGGTCTCCGACAGGCAGATGAGCTTGCCGTGCTCTTTTCCCAGGCGAGTCATGTAAGCCAGGGCACCGCCCACCTGCTCCTTATAGCGGACTACGGCCGCCTCAACGCCGTCTTCGCCCAGATAGGTATAGCAGTCGAGGCCCATCAGGTCCACGACGTCATCACCGGGCCAGCGCTCCATGTACACCGACTCGTCCGACTCGCGTCCGGGCGAATAACACCAGACGATATTGTCCATCCCGCGCTCGACGGCCAGGTAGTCATGCGTCATCCGGAAGAGGGCGACATATTCCCCGACCGTGCAATGGTCGCGGCCCCACCAGAACCAGCTCCCGGTGTGCTCGTGCCAGGGACGGAAGATGAAGGGGATGCGCTGCCCGTCCGCATCGCGCAAGGTGTCGAAAAAGTCTCCGACCGCCCGGAGAGAGCCCATGAAAGAGTCATGGTTCTCCCCGCCGGGAAGGATGGAGGCGACGGCGCGGCCGGCAGGCATGCCCCAGGCGTCCTCCCCGGTCAGGGGGTTCCAGGGATGCCAGGAGAAGGTCACGATGCCGCCGCGGCCCACATGGGTGATCGCCGCGCGCCGCATCAACGCGAAAGGAACGTCATCCAGGTTGGCCGTACGGCCCAACTCTATGGCGCCCAGGTCGAAGCCCACGATGGCGGGGAAACGGCCCGCAACATCCCGGATGTCGGAACGCTCCAGCGGATCCTTTTCGATGTCTTCCACTTTCCAGGCATGCCCGTAGGAAAGGTCATCCTGGTGGCCGTAGAGAATCTTCCCGTCGGAGACGGACTCTTGCAGGCGGTCCAGCAGTTGCTGCCGGAGGGAAACCGTCGGGGCCCCATCCCCGCAGGAAACGAGGATGAGGGCTGCGACGGCGGTCAGTACAGGTTTCAGTACGTATTTCATTTCAGTATTTCGGGGCGCTGTCGTAAACGGATTGGAGGGTATAGTTGCTGTCTGTGGAAGTCATGGCCTTGACCATCCGGTCGATCACGGTCTTGCTGTTGCCGATGTAGCCGCCGGTCCCATGGTCGATGTAGCCGTGCTTCTCCTTGCCGGCACCATTGGCGCCGTTGTCCCAAAGGAAGGCAGGCAGGCCATAGACCTTGGCCGCCTTGACGACATACTCCATGTAGTAGAGATAGAAAGCCCAGGCACGCGCATCCGACTGGGCGCGCATCGAGCAGCCGAACTCCCCGAGATAGACAGGGATGTTCTTATCCACATACTTCTGGAACAGATTGCCGAAGACTTCCTTGACGTGGTCCTCATCCCCGCCGCTGGATTTCTTGCCTGCTGCGCCGGTGTGGCCCCAGTCCGACCATTGCTCATCTCCGATCGTGTAATCGGACGGATCGTAGAAATGGACGGAGAGCATCAGCCTGCCGGCGGGATCGGTGGGCATTTTTGTATATTGCTCGAACGAAGGGTTGGCCGCATAGGTCGGCACGCCCAGCCAGCGTGTCGCATTGTTGCCTCCCGTGGCGCGGACCGCATCCACGAAGACCTGGTTCCACTCGTTCAGGATGTTGCACTGCTTGGTGGGATCGGCGCGAAAATCAGCGCTCCAGCCCCAGCCGCCGTCATTGATCTCATTGAAACCCTCGAAGATGAGCCAGTCACCCTTGTCCCTGAACTTCTCGGCAATCTGGGTCCAGACGGCCTGGATCTCCGCCTTGATGGCTGCATTGACCTCCGCGTTCTTGGAGGCGGCGAGGATATCCTGCCACCGCGTATCGATGTCTTTCCCACCTTCGATGATGGAATGGTGGTTCTCATCATGATGGGTATTGATGATCACATTCAGGCCTGCCTGCTCGGCATAGCCCACGAGTTCGTAAACCCGGGACAGCCAGGTTTCATTGATCTTGTAATCCGGCGCGTCCCCGATCATCTTGAGCCAGGTGACGGGAATCCGCACCGAAGTGAAGCCGGCGGCCTTCACCCCGTTGAACGTCGTCTGGGTGGCAGGCGCACTTCCCCAGCAGGTCTCATCGGGATAGAGGAATTTATCGCCGGCCCAGGTCCCGTTGTAGAAGGCGTCCATGTGATTACCCATGTTCCAGCCCAGTCCGAGCTTCCTGGCCATCTGCCAGGCCCGGTTGGTGCCGGGCGTGGGATCCGGGACGACCGTCTTGCCTTCCTGCGTGACCGTGAAGGTCACGTCGGAGGCGCCGCTGGCGCTCACGGTGACGGTCGCCGAGCGAGACTCGTAAGTATCGTTGGCCGCCACGGTCATGCCGACGCTGATCTTGTAATCCTTGTAGGTCCCATCCTTGTAGCTGATCCAGCCCGGCAGACCCGTCAGTTTCGGGCGGGCGGGTGCCGTAATGTCCAGGGACAGGGTCTCCCCCGTCTGGGCGACGGAGAAGGAGCTCTGGCTCAGGCTGATAGCCGTCGGACCGGAAGGAGTGTCGGGTTTATCCGGCGAAGGTTTTTCCCCGCAGGAGAGGATGGCCAGCAGCGTGGCCGAAAACAGTAAAAAGTATCTCATCATTTCAGGGAAGGCATGTTTTCTCGGTTGTAGACGGATGCATCCGTCATCACTTTCTTCCAGTAGTCCAGGGTGTTGAGACTCCATCCGGGAGGGGTGAGGGAGATGTTCCCGTCGGAGTCGGATGAGTTCCAGACCATGAACCAGGACCAAGGGTTCCCGGCCTCCAGATTGGCGGCAGGATCCGGGATGTTGCCGCATTCGCTCACCGAGAGGATCTTCTTTCCGCCGGTCACTTCCTGCAGGAAATCGAACTGGATCCCCTTCACGCCCGTATTGTTTTCATAAATGTCGGCACCGACGATATCCACCTTGTCATCGCCCGGATACCACTCTTTCGCCGCCGATTCAAACCCGGGCACCACATCCACCGTCCACACCCAAAGCAGGTTGTTCAGGCCGTGATGGTTCTCCAACCGGTCCCGGAGCAGATTCCAGAGCGCCTTGCACGGCTGAGCGCCATACCGGCCCCACCAGAACCAGGCACCGCCGGATGGATTGTATTTCGTGTAGTTCCCCGCCGCCTCGTGCAACGGACGGAACAGGACGGGAATGCCGGCTTCCTGCAGTTGCTTGAATGTCCCCGCCATCTCATCGATGTCCGCCAGGATACATTCATGCTGCCAGGTGCCTTCCTTCACGGCCTCCCGGATATCAAACGGAGTCGTACCGTTGTCGCCTGAAATGTAGAAGGCATAGCCGTCCGTGCCGCCGCCCCGATACACCGCCTCGCTCTCCGGCACGTTCCAGTGCCACATGTAAGAGATGACGCCGTTCGCATTCCAGTGCTCCTTCTGCGCCGAAATGTCGGTATAATCCTGCCTCCAACTCCATCCCGCGGGGGTCGGAGAGAAATGCAGGAAGATGAAGTCGTAGCCGGCCAGGGCGGGATGTTTCCCGGTCGCGGAGGCCACGGCATTCACGAAATCGTTGGTATGGGACGCCGCCGACTGGACGCCGGACAAGGTCTTCTCCCCGTAATTCTCCAGCAGAAAGGAATACAATTTCTTCGCTGCGGCGGTGGCTTTCGGGTTGACAGGGACCTTGGCGATCTTGGATTTGTCAATGATCTTTTTCTCCCGGGCCGCCTGCCTGACCGTGACGGGACAGGAGAGAACTCCCGCCGTCACGGTCAGCGCGGCTTCCCGAGGGGTGTAGCTGTCATTGGCAGCTACGGTCAATTCAAATGTAATCTGATAATCCTTGAACGTGCCGTCTTTCAGCGTGATCCATCCCGGAAGTCCGGACACGGCCGGGCGGGACGGTGCCTTGATGGTCAGGGAGACCGCACCCCCCTCTTTCGCCACATCGAACGATGCGGCGTTGAGGGTCATCTCCGTCGGTGCCGGGTCCGCCGGGCCGGGGGTCGGTTCCGGGATCCTTTCACAGGCGATGACGGTGAGGAGCATCGCCGCGGACAGGAAGAGGATACGCTGTTTCAGCATGTCAAAGGTACAAAGTTAAAGGATCGTAATCTTTTCGATTACCCAGTCGGAGCCTTGGATAATCATACCGCACCGGCCGTCACCCTTGTATTGGGTATTCAGCCCGAAGTAGTCGCCGGAACGGGAACGGATGACCTCGAGAAGGCTGTCGGTCAGAGTCAGTTCGACCCGCTCGACATCCTTTCCTCCGATGTTGTCGGTATTCAAATAAGCTCCGCCAAACTCGGGGAAAACGATGTCGGCATTCCCCCACCAGCCGTCGTTGAACTGGACCTGTCCCCAGTTCTCCGTCTGGTGGAAATAAACGATCAGCTTGGATCCGGCGGTGGCTTTTTCGAAATAGGTCATGGCCAGTCCGAAGCGGCCGTCGTCACCCCAGGTCAAGGAAGTGGGACCTTCATAGATCGTTATCTCCTGCGGAATCTCCGAAATCACCTCCACCTTGGTCACCACGGCCTGCTGGCCGGCGATCACCAAGCCGCGGCCGCCCCAACCGGCTTCGTGATTCAGGATGGCATCGATATCAGCGGCCGTCAAAGCCAGCTCGTAAGTGTTTGCTTCCGTACTGAGAGGCACCACACCCCACTCGTTGGCAATGGCTTCGAAGCCGGGAAGGAGTGTCCAGTTGATGTCGCAGATCTTGAACTGGGGGTAAGTATCTGCCGCCGCCGTGTAGGAAATGCGAAGCGTCGATCCGGAAGGAAGGGCTCCGATCTCGGCGACCAGCAGTTGGACGTTTCCGCTCCAGCTGCCCAGGTCCACATTGCCCTCCCAGATAGTCCGGGCACTCAGCTCGAGAAGGACTTCGATCGGCTGGGGACAAGTCTCGACATCGCCCTCGATCAGGTGGAAGGTCATATCGTACGTACCCACTTTGTTATAAGGCATCACGAAAGCGATCTCATCATCGGTACGCAGGCTGTACTGGGTCACTTTGGCTTCACCGATGTAGATACTCTCGATCATCATGAAGTTGGCACCCTTGAGGGTCACGGTCGCACCGATGTGCTCTGCTGCGGGCATCTCGTTGACGACAATGAAAGAATCATAGTTGATGGTGACAGCCTGTTCGGGTTCGATCTGCTCGCCATTGGCAAGTTTCAAAACCAGTTTCCCGGACACGGAGGTTGCGGATGTCGTAACGGTCACCTGGGTTTCGGTGGCCTCGAACATCTCCTTCTTGCCGCCGAGGGTAACCTCGGTGACGAGATCCAGGTCCGTACCGGTAATGGCGAACGTCTCACCGGCCTTCAGCTCGACAGGACTCACACCGGTCACCGTAGGGAGAACCAGGGTATAAGGGGCGGTGACTTCAACGCCGTTGGCCATCACCAGGGCGACGTCACCCTCCTTGGCGCCGGCGGGGACCGTCAGGACGACCTTGCCGCCGCTATAGGTGTAAGCGACGTTGCTGGCACCCGGCAGGTTGACACCGGTGACGAGATCCAGGTCTTTACCGGTAATGGTGAGTTCGGCACCGGCCTTGACCGGCTGCGGCGCAGCCACCAGTTCGGTCGGGACGACCATCTCGATGGATCCGGCCTTGAAATCCTTGCCGGCGTAGCTCACGGCGACCACGTCACCGGAAACGGCTGCACTCGGAATCGGGACGACAATGGAGGTTCCGTCTTCAGACGGCTCGAAATCCTTCACCACGACACCGTCCGCAAAACGGATGGACTCGATCATATCGAGGTATTTGCCGGAGAGGGTCACGGGCTGGCCGGGCTTGCATACCGGCGCCTTGAGACCGGAAACGGTGGGGTCTCCAATGACAAGGTCGGCCTCCGAATAAAGGAGATTTGCAATCTCGGCGTCATCCGTGAGGATGATCTTGCCGGTCACGGCGGTGGAAGGGATGACCACCGTCGCCGTATGACGGTCGCCCGGGATGACCGCAGAAGACTCGCCGCCTTCGAAAATCACGCGGCTCACCAGGTTGATATAGTCACCTTTGATGGTCACCACATCTCCCGGATAATTGACTTCGGCCGCAGAAAAACTGTCGAACACGATGGGTTCGGTATAAGTCAGTTCAGCTTGGGTGGTCAAGACCATCCCATCGGAAGTCTTCAGGACGATCCTTCCCACTTCAGGGCCTTCGACCGGAAGCTGGATCCGGATCTCGCTGGGAGAGCCGGATTTTACGACTTCGATGGAAGTAATCGGGCTGACGCCGGGAACCTGGACTTCGATCACCTTGTCCAGATTGGCGCCAAAGAAACGAAGCGTCGCACCGCGCATCACGGGATTGGGCCCGTAAGATGCGAGCGTCACCCCATCCGCCGGATACTGGTTGGTATCCAGGTCATGGGCCGTACACGCAGCGAGGCAGGCGAGGACGGACACGGAAGCGACGAGGGAAAACAAACGGAATATCTTTTTCATAATCTTTCTCATCTGTTGGTTACTGGACAGGGACGATACGGATGTTATCAATGGCAAACTGGGGGTTGCAGGTAGTTCCCGCCACACCTCCATGCCAGACAAACAGGGTCAGGCCTGTCAGGAAGTTCTTGGTGAAGGAAGTACCGCATTCCTTGTTCTCATTGGTAAGGTTGAAGCTCGTAAGCGGGAAGGTTACCGTAACCCACTTGTCTGCCGTATCGTAGGATCCGGCCGCTACCCAAGGCATCCATACGGCGCGAGGCAGGGCTGCGTCTCCATAATAGGAGTTGGTCGCCGTCCCGTATGTCACCTGGTCGTTGCCCGTAAGCATGATCTGCAGCGCGCAGGAACTCCAGGGACTGCTGGACGGAACCAGTACCTCAAACTTGAGGGCAAGGCCGGTAATGCCGTAGGTCTCAAGGTATCCGGCAAACTCGGGCAGGTCGGAAAGCGCCGGATAGGCGGCATTCCCCTCGGGCCAGTAATTCATGCAGAACTGGTCCTCAGCCCAGGTCTCGCCGATGCCGCCACCCAGTTCGGCGCCGCCGAAATACAGGTAGTTGCCGTCGAGGGCGGGCCAGGCGTCGGTGCCGGGCGCGTGGATCATGCCACCGCGCCATCCATGACCGGAGGCGAAGCCGCCGTGGCTGCCATCCCAGTCGAAGAGGATGTTACGGTCATCCTTGTACACGAAACGGGATTTCCCGGTACCGGAAAGCGACGTGACGGTCACGTTTCCGGGCTGGGCGCCGGCCGGGACAGGGAAGGAGACTGCGCTCGTCCCGTCAAAGACCAGGTCTCCGTGCGGGACATCCGCGCCCGCGAAGGAAACCACGAGCGGAGTCGCCGCGTCATCGATGAGGAAGTCACCGTAAATCGTGACCATTTCACCTGCCGCAGCCCACTCGTTGGACATCGAAATGACGCGAGGGGTCGGAGGAAGCACCTTGAATCCGAATTTGACCGTATCCTTGGCTTTCGTGATCATATAGATATTGTCAGTCTGGTTGACCGGCATGTTCTTGGGGACCGACGTAAGCAGCGTATTCTTTGTGATGAAGCTGGTGTTCAAGGAGGCCTTCTGGTCATTGAACCACAGTTCGACGATGCTGGTCAGATTGTCGCCAAGCAGGCACACCACCTCATCCATATAGGCCTGGGTGATGTCGATGTCCCTGTCGGCATAGCGGACGGAGTACACGACCGGCTGCCCGTCAGTGACGTGATACCGGTCCGGATAATCCACCCGCTCACAGGAAACGAGACCGGATGCCAGGAAGGAACCGGCCAGGAGGGTATAGAGGATAGGGAATCTTGTTTTCATCGTATTTCCGGATTAAAAATCATAAGAATACTCTGCGCGGACATCCACGTGGATAACCTCGGCGTCGGCGGCCATATTCTTGTTGAATACGACATCCTCTTCCGGGAAAGGAAGGACGAAGGATTTCGACGTGACATTCGGATTGTCGTACTGGCTTCCTTCGTATCTGACACTGGAGGCATCCCAAGTGCCGGAATAGTCGAATCCTTCGCCTACCCACTTCCTGCAGACATCATCAATACCGATCCATACGCCGCGGCGCATCGCTTTCAGTTCAGCGATACAGGCATCCATGTCATAATAGGCGCGACGGACATAGTCAAACCAACGGTCGCCTTCGCCGGCCAGTTCCAGACGACGCTCTTTCCAAATGTCCTCGAAAGCGACGGATTCCAGGACATCGCAACCGGCACGTTCACGGACCTTGTTGATATAAGTCAGCGCCTCGTCGCTGCTGCCGCTCAAGAGGGACGCCTCAGCATAAACGAGATAGACGTCGGACAGGCGGATGAGGTGGGTCGGAAGCTGGTAAGCCATATTGTCGGGAGCAAGGTTCAGCGCCGTGCTATGATCATAGTCGTCACCATAGAGATGCTTGACCCAGTTGGTGCCGGTCGGAGTCTGGAGAAATCCGGGACCCCCCTTGCCATAACCATCCTTGTCATAGACGAAGCGGAGATAATCAAATCCGCCCTTGTCGGTCCAGAAATAATCGTACGAGTCGCCGGGCATCATCATCGTGGCCTTGCGGCGGGAATCCTTCTCGGCTTTGCCGTTGTTGCGGGTGGCAGGATTGTCCCGGACGTCCACGCCGAACGCGTCCTGCAGGTCGATGGTCATTCCGCGATAGCCGCCCCAGCAGTCACCTTGATTGCTGAATCCGACCATAGCCAGGTCGCTCTGGAGCGTATTCTGCTGCGTCCAGGGGTTGCGGGCATTGGCCCACTGCCAGGCGATGAGGCTCTCACCGGTCGCGTTGTAGTCTTTCAGGCGGAATATCTGCTCGAAAGACGGGGAAAGTGTGCGGCCGGAATTGTCGATGACATCCTTCGAGAGTTCAGCCGCCTTCTTCAGGTCTGACTGATCCAGAGACCCGGAAACACCGGCCTTGGTCAGATAAACTTTTGCGAGCAGGGCCTCCGCACCGTAGTAATCGATCCTGTCAGCATCGCAGAAACCGGAGGTCTTTTTGGGCAGCAGTTCCAGGGCCTTTTCGATCGTCATGATGATATACTCATAGACATCGGCCTTCTCCACCTTCTGGACCTTGTTGTACTCTCCGCCCAGAAGTTCGGAGTTGTCATGGACAATCGGGACTTCACCGAACACGCGGACCATGTAGAAATAAGCGAACGCCTTCCAGGTAAGGGCTTCGCCGATGCACTGGTCCTTCTTGGCCTGGGTGATCTGACTGCTCTGGGAAGCAAGGATGTTTTTGATGACCGTATTGCAATGTCCGTTCACGGCCCACAAAGAGTAGGACATATTGACCAGGGACTGGTCTGTTCCGTTGACGGAGTAGTTCATGTAAGGCTCTCCGCCCACATACTCGTTTCCGGACATGACTTCACCGACCTTGATGAAACCGCGCTGGAAGTCATACCAGGGAGAGTTGTACAGATAATTCACACCCTGTTCCAACTGGTCGTCGGTCTGATAGAAGTTGCTGGTATTGTAGCCATCCTCGTTCGGACGGTTGAGGAAATCCTCGCAGGAGGTGAGAGCCAAGGCGGCGATGACGCCGGCCGCAATATATTTCAAAATATTTTTCATCTTCTTGTCCTCCATCAGAAAGTAAAGTTGAGACCGAAGGAATACAGGGTCGGGGACGGATAACGGCCATTATCAATGCCGTATGTCAGGCCCGAGGAATCCTGGGTGGAAGCACCGACTTCAGGATCATACCCGGTATACTTCGTAAATGTGTAGAGGTTCTGGATGTTCACGTACGCACGGACATTCTCGATGTGGACCTTTTGGAGAAGGGTTCTCGGGAAGGTGTAACCCAGCGTGATGTTCTTCACGCGGATGTAGGAACCATCCTCGACATAACGGCTGCTGATGGCATCGTTGTCGTTGGGGTCGTTGAAGGTGGTACGCGGGATCACCGCGCCAGGATTGGCAACCTTCACATTGGTGATGTCATCGTACCAGGCACCGCCGTCCGGATAGGTTTTCTCGGTATCGATCGGAACGAGACGGGCACGGTCGAAAACAGACACGGTCTGATTGACCCAGGCATTCTTCATGCCGGAAAGGGTGATCGCATTGTAATTCAACACCTTGTTTCCGTATGAACCATTCAGGAACACGGACAGGTCCATGTTGCCGAAATGGAAGGTATTGGTCCAACCGAAGGTAAACTTGGGCAACGGGGAGCCGATATCCGTACGGTCTGCCACGGTGATCTGGTCGTCGCCGCTGACATCGTCAAACTTGAGGTCGCCCACCCAGACCGTATTGGCACGGGAGAAGACGCCGTCAACCGGATAGGCGGCCGGCCGGGGAGAATTCTGGATATCCTCCAGATCCTTGTACACGCCGATGACCTTATAGCCATAGAAGTTATACAGAGGCTTGCCGATTTCGGAGACGCACACCACATCACTCCACTGGCCATAGCCGATCAGGGATGCGTTCTCGGTATCAGTCAAGCTCAGGAGCTTGTTCCGGTTGAAGGAAATCTGGAAATTGCTGTCCCAGGTAAAGAACTTGCCGGTGACGGGATGGGTGTCGAGCGTGATCTCGAGACCCTTGTTCTCAATGGATCCGTAGTTGCCTTTCGGTGCGGCAAGTGCAGAGGATCCATTACCTTGGGTACCCATGTAGGACGGGAGCTGCATGGACATCAGCATATCGTCGGAACGCTTGTAATACGCATCGACGGTCAGGTTGATGCGCTCGTCCAGGAAACTCAGGTCCAGGCCCAGGTTATACTGGTTCTGGCTTTCCCAGCGGATACCTGTGTTCGGAATATTGGCGGGACGGAAACCCATGCCGAGAGCGGACGGCATGCGGCTGATGGAAGATCCCCAGGCGTATGCTCCGATGTTGGAGTTACCGGTCTGTCCCCATCCGAAACGGAGCTTACCGTTGCTGATGACCTGCTTCAGCGGCGCGAAGAATTTCTCGTTCGAGAATCTCCAGGCAGCGGCGAAAGAATGGAAACCAGCCCACCGGTTGTCCGGTCCGAAATTGGAAGATCCGTCATAACGGTAAGTATAAGTCAAGAGATAGCGGTCATCGTAGTTGTACGTCTCACGGGTAAAGAAGGACGCCATCGCCGCCGAACCGAATCCGGAACTGATGGAGAAAGAGTTCTTGTCACCCAACGCTACATTGTGGACTTCGTCGGAAGTAAGGCCGGTAGCGCTGCCGCTCAGATAATTCCACCTGGACTCCCAGGCTTCCTGACCGACCATGGCCGTGATGCTGTGTTTTCCGAAGGTATTGGAATAAGTCAGATAATTCTTTATCTGCCAGAAGGAGTTGTTGTTGTCCTGTGTGCTGATGGAGTTGGTGTCGCGGGTCCAGCCACCCAGATCCACCATCGGCTTGTAACGGTCCGCCTTGGAAGTGCTGATGTCATAACCCAGCTCGGAGCGGAAGGTCACATGTTTGATCGGGGTCAACTCCGCGTAGATGTTGCCGGTCAGTTTCTGACGGTTGAGGAGGATGTCATCCATCATGGCAAGCGCGACCGGATTCGGACTGGTGTAGCCTTCGCGGACCGTGGAAGAATAATTCCCATACACGTCATACACCGGGATGTCCGGCAACGTGGTCAGGGAATAATAGATGAGGCCCTGGTTGGAATCGGCCAGCTTGAGGTCATCATTCGTGTTCGCATAAGTGGCGTTCAGTCCCAGCTTAAACCATTTCTTGAGTTGGGCATCCAGGTTGGTACGGACGCTGAAACGGTCAAAGTTGGAGCCGATGATGGTTCCTTCCTGGTTCATGTAAGAAGCGGACACATAGTACTGTACCTTTTCCGTACCTCCCTGTGCGCTGATCTGATGCTGATGCTGGAGAGCCGTACGGAAGATCTCATCCTGCCAGTTGGTACCCTTTCCGAGGAGAGCGGGCGTGGCATAATAAGGATTGACATCATAGATATTGCCTTCTTCCACCATTTCGTTGTAGAACTCGGCAAACTGCCGCAGGTTCATCATGTCGATACGCTTGGTCTGACGGCTGATGGCGACCATGCCGTCATAGGTGAACTTGGCTTCACCGGCCTTGCCATGCTTGGTGGTAATAAGGACGACACCGTTCGCACCCTGGGCGCCATAGATCGCGGTAGCGGAAGCGTCCTTGAGAATCTCCATGGACACGATATCGGACGGGTTGATGGTGGAAAGGGGAGAGATGGTGGAAACTTTGCCGTTTCCGAGAGCGTCTCCAAGACCGAAATCGGCGCCGGAGTTACCGCCACCCTGCATGATGACACCGTCGATGACGTACAACGGTTCGGCATTGGCGTTGATGGTAGCCTGGCCACGGACGCGGATGGAAGAGGACGAGCCCGGGGCACCGGAGGTCTGCACCGCCGTGACACCGGCCGCACGTCCCTGGAGGGACTGGTCGAGGTTGGTGATGATGGAGCCCCTGATGTCGTCCTCCCGCATCGATACGGAAGCGCCGGCCAAGTCGCTCTTTTTCATGGTTCCATAACCGACCACGACCACCTCGTCGAGGAACTCGCTGTCCTCCTGGAGGTTGATCGCAAACTGGGTCTTGGATCCCACAGGAATCTCCTGTGTGGTGTAACCGATCGAGGAAATGACGAGCGTGGCGCCGGGGTTGACGCTGAGCGCGAAGTTTCCGTCCAGGTCGGTTACTACGCCATTGGACGTGCCCTTTTCGACCACGCTCGCTCCGATGACAGGGCCAACCTGATCACTGACGGTTCCCGTGATGGAAACCTTCTGGGCGAACAGGCTCGTGCCCGCAAGGAGCATCAATAGGCAAGTAATGAGTTTACTTTTCATTGGACCTGATTTTGAGTTAATTAGAATAAAAATGATTAGTATTGACTGAAGAAGGCGGCACGGGCCTCGTTCCACGAGGGCTCGGCCCACATCGCGTGTCCGCACGCGGGCACGCACATATATCGTTTATTGGAAGTGACGTTGTTGTAACCGGCGAAGTTGGTATGCGGCGGGCAGGTGGGATCCTGCAGGCCGAACGCCATCAGCACGGGGCAGGTGATGCGGCCGGTGAAATTCTTGATGTCGAAATAGCGCAGCATGTCCATCAGCGAATCCCGGTCGATCCCCTCGGCGTCGGCATGCTGGAAAACCTCATGCATGGGCCACCACACGATGCGTGCATAGTCGGGATAATCGCTCAAAAACGGGACGCTCGGCGCGATGGCCCGCATCTTGTCCGTCAGCGCTGCGCTAATCCAGGTGAATGCACCGCCCTGGCTATCTCCGCAGCCGAAGATGTGCGTCGTGTCGGCCTTCGGCAGGGAGGCTGCGAACTCCACGGCGCGGACCACGTCGCAGAAAGCTCCCCGGTAGTAAAACTCCTCCCTGGAGGAAAGGCCGCGGTCGATCCATTCACCATTGCCGGCCTTGAAAATGCCCTGGTCGCGGACGCTGACCAGGTAGTCGATGCGCTCCGGCTCCGCAGAAGGGTCACGGTAATAAGGATCCGCCCCGTAGCCCATGAATTCAATATGGACGGGATACCTCCCTTCCGCCACGGGCACGTAAAGGATGCCGCCCATCGTGGCACCGCCCCAGGACGGGATTTCCACATGATAACAAGTCCGCGCCGCGGATGAATGGGCGGGGATTTCGGTGTAACGGGGCTCAAGCGGGACTGCGGCGAGCTCCGACAGGGTGGAGGCCCAGAACGCATCAAAGTCCTCCGGCCGGTCGGAAGGACTCTGGATCTGCTCGGGATTGACGCCGATGTTGAACTGCCTGACGCCGCCCAGGTCGACCCGGTAGAAACCGGGATCCAGCCGCCCAAGCGGAAGCGTGACCTCTGTCCATCGGCCGGGCCGGGTGCGGACATGCAAGCGTTTCGAGAGCAGCGGTTCCGCATCCGGGTCCATCAGGTCGAGGTCCCGGAAAACATGGAGGTTGAAACCTGCGGATGGGACGCTGCCGCTCACCTTCACCCGGAGCCGGAAGGGGCCGGATCCGTAATGCATCCATCCATCTTCGGGGTCCGCCTGGAAACGGACGACATGGGATAGGCTATCCTGGTAGCGGCTGACGACGGAGAGCGTACCTGTATCCGTCAGATAGACGCCGTTGAGTCCCTGTCCCTCCTGTGAAGGGTCGCCGCAAAGATCGTCGCACTCCTGCCAGAAGTCGTGGCCGGGGGTCTGGCGCGCCAGACCGCTCCACGCCCAGAAATTGCAGCCCAGCAGTTCCCCGCCACGGCGGGCGGAGTCCAGCACGCGCGAAAACACATAACCGTAGTACCGGTTGCGCCCCTCGACCGTGGACTCCCGGCTGAAGGAAAAACCGTCGCGGGGATAACCAAATTCCTCGATGACAACCTTCTTGCCCAGCCGGCGGGCGATGTCCAGATGCCGGTCGATGTAGTCGGCGGTACGCTCGATCGCCGCATCCACGCCGCCAGCGATGTCCCCTTCCGACACCCAGCTCCAGTTGTAGGGCCAGATATGGACAGTCATGTAATCGATGTCGGGGCAATTATTGAGTCGCTCGCAAAGGGCATAGTCACCGTCGTTGCAGCCCATCGCGCCCTCGTTGCCCGTACTTACCTTGTGGACCGGATCCAGCGACTTGATCAGGGCTGCGGTACCCTGGACATACGCGACGAAGGCCTCCACGGCCGCGCTGTCGCGGCTGAACGGGCGGGGCTCGTTGCAGACCTGCCAGGAATAGACGGCGTCCGAATCCTTGTAGCGGGTGACCACACGCCGCACGTGCTCCTGATAGAGCGATACCGCCTCCGCGTTGGAGGCGAATCCGGACATCGCCGTCATATACGCGACATAGCCGTCCTCGGCCGGATGCGGCTGACGTCCGGCGCCGGCCTTCTCGAGCCACGAACGATACCCGTCCTCACTCCATTCCCAGGCGTTGTTGAGGAACAGGACAGCCTTCATCCCATGGCGGGAAAAACCTGCCAGGGCAGCATCCAGTCCCTTCCAATCCTCACCGGTCGCCAGGATGCGGACATTGGTCAGTCCGCGGGCGCACAGCGAATCCAGTTCCGACGAGAAGCGGACCGGATCGGAAAGCGCCAGTTCGGAAGCGTACCACATATTGGTCCCGATGAAGGGAAGATCCACAGTATCTCCGGACGGCTTGCAAGCCGTCGCCAAGATCAGCAGCAGGGCTGCGAAAGCCCGAAAGGAGGTCGAAAGGTGTCCCGTGTTAGCCATACGTGCGTAAGTGACTGCAAAATTAGGCAGTTACCCACATATACACTAATAGGATTTTAGCAATATCTACTGATTATTTGCTAAATGATGAATTTTTTCTTCTTGTAGAGGTGGCGGAACTCGCGCGGGGTCATCCCTTTTTTCGCCTTGAACACCCGGTTGAAATTGGACAGATTGTTGAATCCGCAGGAGTAGCAGATGACGGCGACGGTCTCGTTGGTGTCCACGAGGGAACGCGCGGCATTGCCCAGGCGTACGTCCACGATGTAATCGGTCACGGTCCGACCGGCATGCGAACGGAAGAAACGGCTGCAGGACGAGGGGCTCATGCTGATCTGGTCGGCGATCCCTTCCAGGGTCAGGGGCTCCGCATAATGGGTGTGGATGTAATCCTTGATGGCCTCCACGCGCTGGCTCTCGGAACGGCGGGGCGCCTTGGCGAAGGCGCTGGTCGCCAGTTTGCGGCCTTCGAACTGGGAGAGTTCGTGCAGGATCTCGATACAGAGGAGGACCTGCTTGAAACTGTCTGATTCCAAGGAGATTGTGTCCAATTTGGAATAGACCTTCATGATGGCTTCCTGGGGGAAGCAGAGGCCTTGCCGGGCCTGGTCGAACATCTTCCGTATCGACTCGAACTGGTTCTTCGAAAGGAGGCCGGCGTCGAAGAGGTCCGGCGAGAACTGGATGGTGATCTCCCGGATATCTTCCGAAGTACAGGAGCCCTGCTCCCAGACGTGCTCCAGATTCTCGCCCGTGACCAGGACCAGTTCGTAAGGGCCGATGGTCTCGATGCTGTCGCCGATGATGCGACGCACCCCCGCGCCGTTGCTGATGAAGTTGAGCTCGCAGTCCCGGTGGCAGTGCAACGGGTAGGTAAACTTATTCTTGTGACGCTCTACGATGTAGAAGCAGTCCTTTTCGGACAAGCCGGTGATTTCAGATAGGACCTTGGACATATCGAATGCTTTGATTACACTCACAAATATACAATTTTCGCAAGAAATAATACTTTTTTGACATTTTTTCCGGGAAGAAGCGGGATTTCGGGCACATTCTCCTATTTTTGTGACATGAACCGACTGCAACGACTCAAACAGGAAACCCTCGACGAACTGACCCGGGACATCCTCCCTTTCTGGGAGCGGCGCATGCAAGACGGCCGCGGCGGCTTCCACGGCCGCATCGACGGGGAGGGACGCCTGGACCCGAAGGCCCCGAAGGGGGCGATCCTGAACGCCCGCATCCTCTGGACCTTCTCCGCCGCATACCGGCAGTTGGATGACCTGGCTTGGGAAGCCGTGGCCCGCAACGCATTCCTTCAGATTCGGGACCGCTTCTACGACCCGGAGTACGGAGGTGTTTTCTGGAGCTTGGACCCGGAAGGACGGCCGCTGGATACGAAAAAGCAATTCTATGCCATCGCCTTCTCCATCTACGGCTTGTCCGAGTATTTCCGCGCCACCGGCGAGGAAGAGGCGCTGGAGCTGGCCATCCGCTTGTTCCGGGATATAGAAAGACACAGCCTGGACACTGATAAGGGCGGTTATCTGGAGGCGGCGCAGCGCGACTGGTCCCCCATTTCCGACATGCGTCTGTCCGACAAGGACCGCAACGACGCCAAGACGATGAACACGCATCTGCACATCCTGGAAGGCTATACCGCCTTGTACCGCGTCTGGAAGGACGAGGACCTGCGGCAGAGCCTGACGGCCCTGGTCGAACTCTTCCTGGATCGTATCGCGCGTCCTGACGGTCATCTGGGCCTCTTTTTCGACGAGAACTGGCGGGAGCAGTCCGCGACGGTTTCTTACGGGCACGACATCGAAGCATCGTGGCTGCTGCTGGAAACGGCGGAAGCATTGGAAGACGCTGCCCTGCTGGAGCGCGTGCGGTCCTGCTCGATGCGGATGGCGGACGCAGCGGCGGAGGGCTTACAGGACGACGGAGGGATGATTTATGAGTCAGACCCGGCCGCCGGCACAAAGGATACGGACCGGCACTGGTGGGTACAGGCCGAAAACGTCACCGGCTGCCTGTGGCAATACCGCCTGCGCGGCGACGAAACCTGGCTGGAGCGCGCCTGCGCCTGCTGGTCCTTCATCAAGGCCAACCTGATCTGCCCCGACGGGGAATGGTACTGGAGCGTACGGGAAACCGGCGCGCCCCATCTGGATGAGGACCGCGCCGGTTTCTGGAAATGCCCGTACCATAACGGGCGCATGTGTCTGGAGATTCTGACCGTCTTTCTCAATTTCCCGTACTGAACTGCTCCAGCCCGGGGCGATAACAGCGGAGCCAGGTCTTCCCCGCCAGTTTGGGTCCTACCTCTTGGAGCAGGGATCCGTGGGGAATCTGCGTCTTGCCTTCCACATTGCAATTGACAGTCCCGGCCTGGTTGTTGACGATCAACACCCCGACAGCCCCCGCATTATAGGCATTGGTCACTTTATCCCCAAACGAGTTGTCGCCTCGCTTGACTACGGCCACCTTGCCTGCCACATCCACACCCTCGAAATCCGCCGCGGTTCCACATTTATTCAAGTATACGATGGGAAGGCCGCCGTCATGGGCAGCCGCAATCTGCAGGAAAGCGTCATACATTCCCGGGTAAGAGTCGGTAATGTTGATGTCGTAATGCTTGCCGTCCACGTCCACCCAGATTCCCTTATACTTCGGAATCACCGGAGAAGCTACGGGCGAGAGTTGACGGTCAACGGGGAGTAAGTTATATCCATACTCAAAATAACCATAGAAATAACGGCATGTCATCGCGCTTTCCTGCACATTTCCAATCTGATAGAAGGCTTCCTCATCAACATCCGTCAGTACGATCCGAGTTTTCCCAAAGAGATCGCGCTCCAGAGAATAACGATGCATGGTGGATTGGGTGAAAACGGGGTCACCCGCATCCATTTGCAACATCAGGCCCGGAATCGAATGGCCTATGTCGTAGATCCATTTCGCACCCTCAGAGTCCTCATACAGCCACTGTTTTTGGATCAGACCGGCGTTCCCGGCAACCGGATCGATGTCTTTCCATTCCAGACCCGTGTCGAGAACTCCGGGACGTCCGAATACCGAACGCTTGATTTCCTGGGCAGTTCCGTACTCCTTGACGGCAACCTGGCCGCCGTTATTCTTGATAGCGATGGAGAAGCCGTCGCGCAGCGTACAAGGAAGCATGGATACATAATAATCCACTCCGGGCTTGAATCCCCCATCCGGCGCGGTCAGCGTCACTTCCGGCTTGCCATGATACGTCCATGCAGGGGACGGGATCTCACCGTCTTCGGATTCCTTTATGGATGCCGTAACTTCCCTTGCCGTCAGTAACTCCAGCCCGTTGGCATGGAATACGACGCTCGAGTAATTCTGGCATCCCTCAGAGAAACGCAAAATCACGCCTCCGCACAAATTACGGAAAAACAAATGCTTATCCAAAGTCCGGGCAACGGATGGGAAAGCGGCCGGATCGAAGGAACCCTCCACGGCAGTCTGTTCGGAAGGGACAGGCAGATAATAATAGTAACCGGAGAAATAGTATGACGACGATCCGTTGTAGGGATAGACGGCGCCATAATATGTATTTCCGTCCGGCGCTCCGACGACGCTGATGATACCCGTGAAATCACAGGTAGCGGACGGTATGGCAGCGTCGTTGACAAACTCCCCGATTGAGTTCCCATAGCAGATTGCGACCCTATCTCCCGGCTGCCACAGAACGGATGTCCCGTCCAAGACGGTACGGGTAGCCATATTGTTCTCCAGAGATGCCGTGAAAGTCATCGGGGCACCCAGCGGACGGACGTCCTCTGGGGCGGGAACCGTACAGGAAAACAGGCATGCATAAAGCGCGAACAAGAAAAAAACTGTCCTTTTCATAGCCATTCCTCCTAATTCAGATTCCAGTCTTCAATGGTGATACCTTCATTGGAGCCATCGGTTGGGCTTGTGCAAAGCACGTCTTCCGTTTGCAACGGCAACTCCTCCCAGACAGGAGGGAAATAAGCCTGTTTTCTTTTTTCCATAGCCATACTACTTTCGGGTTACATTAACAAAGATATGCGATTCCTTCCACAAATGAAAGATTCAGCCTGCGATCCAGCGGCCGACGCGCGGGACCTTTCGGACCCAGACCGCGGCGACGGCCGTGACGACGAAGGTGCAGAGGGCCGTCAGCAGGATCTCGACGGGCGTGGTCCAGATGCCCAGCGCACCGGCTTCTCCAACGCCCAAGACGTTGCGGAACAGGCCCGAAAAAGCGACCAGCACCAGCAGGTGGGCCAGGTACATCCCGTAGCTGGCCTGCGAGACCGGCAGCAGGATGCGCCGGTAAAAGCGTCCGGAAGCCGTAATCTTGCGGAAGACCAGGATCAAGGCGACGGTCATCAGCGCCACCCCGAGGGTGTCATTGCACCAGGTCGTCTCCCACCAGACCGCCTTCTCCACGAGCCCCCCGACCGGGAACGCGCCCCCGGCCGTCTCGAAGGCCCGGCGCAGGAAGCCCCAGAAACTGATGGCGAATCCCGCCAGATAGCAGGGAAGCGCCACGGCGAGGGTCCGGCCCCAGGAGAGCGCCGGCGCAAACTTGCGGAAATACAAGCCCAGCAGCAGGTAACCTATCATTCCGCTGAAATAATAGAAGACGCCATAGGCGTTCCAGCTGGCCTCGCCCCAGAGCGGCCAGAGCGACTGGCGAGGAAGCCCGGAGGGACCATAGATGACCGTCGGCGCCCCGCCGGCCCAGTCTCGGATCAGCGGGATGAGCGTCGTGAAGAGCCAGATGCCCAGGTAGACGAGCAATTCCTTCCTGCCGACCCGTTCCGCCCAAGGCGAGAGCAGCGGCATCAGCAGGTAAATGCCGAAGAGCATATAGACGAACCAGAGGTGCCCGGCGGCATAGTTGAAATTGAACAGCAGGTCCTTGAAGTTCTGCACCGGCTGCCCCCAGGCGAGGGCATAGACCAGGGTCCAGACCAGGAAGGGAATCCCGATGCGGACCGCCCGGCGGCGGAAAAACGCCCCGGTCGGATAATGCAGCGGAAATTGCAGGTAGCTGGACGCCACCAGGAACAGCGGCACGCAGCAGCGTACTAGCGAGTCGAAGAAAGACGCCCAATATGCGTCGGTCCGGGTCAGGATCAGCGACCCGTCGCCACCGAGATAGAAGGGCTCGGTCGCATGGACCACCATCACCATAAGGCAGGCGGCCACCCGCATCCAGTCCACCCAGATTTCGCGTGCTTTGTCCATCGTGTGCTCTTTTGCCGCAAGATACGAAGGAAATGTCTATATTTGTGTAATCATTGTTCCGTATTATGTCCAAAATCCGCTATTTCGCCATTCTGGCCGCCCTCCTGCTGGGCACGGCCGCCTTTTCCAAGGATTTCAACGGGAAGAAAGTCGTCCTCAACCTCGCCGTCATGAGCGACACCCACGTGGACGGGTACAACACCGTCCCCGCCTACAAGTTCCGCAGCGCCCTGATCCAGGACCGCGACTTCGCCGCCCGCTTCGGCGGCCTGGACGGCGTGCTGCTGGTCGGCGACCTGGTGGACAGCCCGGCCTGGAACGCGAGCAAATACACCCAGATCGACGACTGGAAGCGGCTCTATGAAAGCGTGTTCAATCCCTTGGATGTGCCGATGGTCTATGCCGTGGGCAACCACGACATCTGGAAGGAATGGACGCCCAACACCTACCGGGAGGCCAAGCAGTTCACCCGGCGCTTCGGGCCCGACTACTACCGGACCGACGTGGGCGATCCCGTGATGCGGGACAGCCTGGAATGCCGCCATTGCGTGATCGGGGACGTCCACATCCTTTGCATTACCCCGAACGGGCGGGATCCCGTCGTCTATCCGGAAGAGTCGATCCGCTGGCTGGACGAGACGCTCGCCCAAATTACGGCGGAGCACCCTGACCGCTATGTCCTGGTGCTCACGCACGCGATGATCTACCATACCGTCTATGGCAGCGAGCTGGACGACGTCTATCCCAAGCATAACGGCTACTGGAGCACGCGTGTGCTGACCGATGTCCTGAAGAAATATCCCCAGGCCATCGCCTTCGGCGGCCACCTGCACTACCCCCTCAACGACCCGCGCAGCATCTGGCAAGGCGACTTTACCTCGATGGGAACGGCCTCTGTGCGCTATATGGCGATCGACAACGGCGGCTATGAAGCCATGGCGGGCCTGACCATCATGAAGGACAAGGATGAATTCTCCCAGGGCCTGCTGCTGCAGTTCGACAACAAGGGCAACCTGCGCGTGCAGCGCATGGATTTCTACAACCAGGCCACCATCGGCGAGCCCTGGACGCTGAAGCATCCCTGCAAGGACGGCAGCCATCTGAAACCCTATTCCACTGCAGTCCGTACTGGAATGAACCGGGCGCCTGTCCTTGAATCTCTGGAAGCGGAAGGCGGCGAAGGCAAGGTCACGGTACGCTGGGCCGCGGGCAAGGACGACGAGTTCGTGCACACCTACTTCGTCACGGTGAGCCGCGGCGGAGAGAGCGTCTGCACGAAGAAGGTACTGGCCGATTTCTACAAGGTACCGCAGCCTTCCCAAATGAAGAAAGACTGGAGCCTGGACATCCCCCTGGAGCCGGGCACCTACGACATCACCCTGAGCGCCCGCGACTCCTGGGACGCCGAGAGCAATGCCCTCAGCGTTTCCGCCACGGTCCGGTAGGGACGGGGCTTATTTCGTCACGTAAATATGGCGGAACTCGATCGGTCCGCCTTCGCTCTGGAAGCCGATATAGCCTTCGGAGGCCTCGCATTGGGCTTCGTTGGCGAGGACGCCGTTGACGGTGGCCGTAACGTGGCCGCCCTTGCAGACGATGACGGTCTCGTTCCACTGCCCGTCTTCCAGTTCGGGGTCACCCTCGCAGAGCGGCGCCTTGCGGCAGAAGGGCCCTTCGACGCCCTCGAGCTTGAGTCCGCTGAAGAGGAAGCCGAAGTCCGATTCGCGGAGCTGGAACTGGATGCCGGTCGGCCAGACGTGGTCCTCGTCCTGCAGGAAGACAAAGATGCCGCTGTCCACGCGGCCTTCCGCCCAGCGCCATTCGACGTGGATCGTGCAATCGCCGTACTTCTTTTCCGTGCGGATGTACCCGAAAGGCTCGCCGCTGACGCGCAGGACGCCGTCCTTGACGCTGAAGGTTTCCTCGGCGGGAGCCTCCGGCACGGGCGCTTCCTGGCCCTCGGGCGCCACGACCGGCTCCGCTTCCTTGGTGAACCAGACCCAGCCTGTCAGGTCTTCGCCGTTGAACAAAACTTCCTGTTTCTGCCCGCATCCGGACAGCACGCCTGAGAGCAGCACCGCCGCCAGCAGGACCATCGCATAGCTGAACGCCTTTTTCATACCGTTTTTCCTTTTTCGTCTAAAGATACAGAGTTTCATCGGGAAAATCGCTATCTTCGCAGAGATACCTGACCATTTTAGCATGGACTCGATACGGAAATATCTCCTGATACTGCTTGCGGCGCTGGCCGTCCTTTCCTGCAGTCCCAAGGTCTATCCCCCGTCGTCCGGGACCCTTCCGGAAACTGCGGACTGGATGTCGCGCCCGGATGGATTCCACGGGCGCTACACCTTGGAAGAGGCCGTCGTGCTGAGCCGCCACAACATCCGCTCTCCCCTCTCCGGCAAGGGTTCGGTGCTCTCCCGCATCACCCCGCACGAATGGTTCGCGTGGACTTCCGCCCCCGGCGAACTGTCCCGCAAGGGCGGCGTGCTGGAGACGCAGATGGGCCAGTTCTTCCGGCAGTGGCTGGTCAGCGAGGGCCTGATGGAGGAGAACGAACGCCCGGCCGAAGGGCAGGTGCGTTTCTATGCCAACTCGATGCAGCGCACCATCGCCACGGCCCAATATTTCTCCAGCGGAATGCTGCCGCTGGCCAACGTCGAAGTGGAACGCCACTGCGCGCTCGGGACCATGGATCCCGTCTTCAACCCGCAGATCACGCGTTCCGACCCGGAATTCCTGGACCGCGCCATGGAGCAGATCCGCGCCATGGGCGGAGAGGACGGACTCAAGGGCGCAGGGGGCCGCCTGGCCCCGGAATTCGCCGTCCTGGCCAAAGTGTTGGACCTGCAGGACAGCCCCGCGGCCCGCAATGACACGACCTTCTTCCCGACCGGCGATGTGGCCATCCGCCTGGACCTGTACAAGGAACCGTCGATGACCGGCGGCCTGAAGATGGCCAATTCCGCTTCCGACGCGCTGATACTCCAGTATTATGAAGAGCCGGACCTGCGGCGTGCGGCGTTCGGCCACCGGATCAGCCGGGAGGAATGGGAAAGCATCGCGGCGATCAAGGACTGGTACGGGGACCTGCTGTTCACGGCGCCGGCCGTGGCCGCCAACGTGGCGCGCCCGATGCTGAAGACGATCCTGTCCGAACTGAATACGCCGGGGCGCAAGTTCACCTTCCTCTGCGGGCACGATTCCAATATCGGCAGCGTCCTGGCCGCCCTGGGCAATGAAGATTACGAGGCCCCGCAAGCCATCGAGCGCAAGACCCCGATCGGCTCGAAACTGGTCTTTTGCAAGTGGCGGGGCAGCGACGGCCGCCTGTACGCCGACCTTCATTTGGTCTACGCGTCCGACACGCAATTGCGGGAAATGCCGATGCTCAGCCTGCAACAACCGCCCGTTTCATTCCAGATCTTCCTGAAGGGCCTGACGCCCAACGCTGACGGGCTCTATCCCTTGTCCGACTTGGAGCAGCGCCTGCAGGAAGCCATTGCGGCGGAGCCGCCGGCGATTCTTAACCAGCATTGATATGTCATTCAGGTTTCCGAAAAAGACCGATGAAGAAGTCCTCATCAAAGCCATGGCCGATGGGGATATGGGGGCCTTTGCGGAAATCTATAAACGCTATACCCCGGGATTGCGCCGTTTTGTGACGGGTTTGATCAAAGACAGGACGAAAGCGGAAGATATAGTCCAGAACATCTTCTTGCGGATGATGTCTTCCAGGCCGAACTTCGAAAACGTCGCGGCCTTCAAGAACTGGCTATTCGTCTGCTCCCGTAACGAGGTAATCAGCACACTCCGGTCCAAGTGGGAAAGTCAGGTCGACAAGGTCCAGGCGTTCCCGGACAGGATTTCCGACGGCATCCAGCCCGAGACAAGCCTGTCCCTGCTTAACTCGGTCCTGTCGCGAATGCCCAAGAAAAGATCGGAGGTATTCAGGATGAGCAAGTTGGAGGGGCTTTCCGTCGAGGAAATCGCAACCCGGATGGGCATCTCTGTCCGTACGGTCCAGAAACATCTCGAGATCGCGAACCGGGAAATCCGGCAGAATTTGAATTAATTTCCGCGGCCCGTTACGCAAAATGCGTTCTTCATGCGTTCTCATAATGTATGAAGAACAAAATACGCGACTATTTTTACGACCGCCTCTCTACCCGTGAAGAGGAAGAAGTGCAGAAATACCTCTGCGCCAACAAAGAGTCAAAGGAGATCGATGACGCCCTCCGGAGTCTATTCGATGATTGTCTCACCGCCTCAGACCAGCAACTCCGCCGCCAGACCGTTGTAAAAAGGAGCATTCCTCATGTCTTGGCAGCAGCTGCCGCATTGGCTCTCCTGATCACCATCCCCATATCCTATCGTGCCGGCCTGAATACCGGGGAGGAACGCATTGCCGCCATCGAATGGGTTGAGGCGAGCGTTCCGTACGGCGAAAAGCAAACGGTGACGCTCTCCGACGGGACGGTAATGCACCTCAATTCTGGCAGCCGGCTGACATATCCCTCGGTTTTCTCGGGAGACAGCCGCACCGTCTTCATGGATGGAGAGGCCTATCTGGATGTGGCCAAGGACCCGGAGCATCCTTTCATCATCAAATCCCAGAACATCGACATCAAGGTGCTTGGCACCTCATTCAATTTCAAGAATTTCGCCCGGGAACGTACGGCTGAACTGCTCCTGATGGAAGGCAGCGTGGAAGCTTGCGTGTCCATCCCGAACGATACGAGGACGGTCCGGCTGAAGCCCGGTGACAAAATGCAATACAACCGGGAGAACGGCAACTTGGACATCGCCCGCTTCAACCCCAAGGGATACAAGGCCTTCTACGAAGACAATTCCCTGCATTTCTACGACATGGAGATGGCGGACATCGCCGTTGAGCTTTCCCGCCGCTTCAACTGCGAAATCGTAGTCCTGGATGAAGAATTGGCGGCCAGGCGTTACTTCTCCATCTTCACCAACAACGAAACCCTCGACCAGATCCTGGCCGTGATGAGTTCCGACGGCAAAATGCGCGTCCGCCATTCCGGAAAGACGATTTATCTACAATCCAAATAATACTTCCTATAATTAATTACCTATCTAGTAATAGTTATGTTAACCAAACACAGATTAATCAAACCGTTTCTTCTGACGTTCGCGGCCCTGATGCTCAGCATCGGTGCGAACGCTCAGATCAACCTGTCTTTGAAGAATGTGAAGGTTAGCGACGCCATCACTGCACTGAACCGCAGCCAGGGATACTCGGTATCCGTTAACTCCGGCGACGTGGACCTCAACAAAGTGATCAGCGTCAATGCTTCCGGAGCATCGATCTCTGACGTGCTGAACCAGATTTTCGCCGGCCAGCAGGTCATTTACATTATCGACGGAAAGAGTATCTCCGTCAGCAAAGGAAAGCCCAAGGCCGAGCCCGCGCCGCTCACCGGCGTGGTGGTCGATGAGAATGGGGAAGCGCTGATGGGCGCCGGGATCCGCATCAAGGGAACGACCCAGGGATTCATCTCCGGGATGGACGGCAGTTTCACGCTCACGAATGTCAGATACCCCGCGACCCTTATCGTTTCCTACATCGGCTACGCGGACCAGGAGGTTCCGGTCAATGGCGATGAAGGCCAGATCAAGGTAGTCTTCAGCGATGCGAAGAACCTGCTCGAAGAAGTCGTCGTCGTGGGCTACGGTTTCCAGAAGAAAGTGAACCTGACCGGCGCCGTGTCCGTCATCGACGGAGCCACCCTGAACCAACGTCCCGTGACCAACACGGCGATGGCCCTCCAGGGAGCCGATCCTTCCATCATCCTCACGAACGGCAACGGTTCCATCGAAGCGTCCGAATACAGCATGTCCGTCCGCGGAAAGGTTTCCCTCAACTCGGGCAGCCCGCTGGTCCTGGTGGATGGCGTGGAAGGCAGCCTGACGCTGGTGAATCCGAATGACATCGAGAGCATCTCCGTGCTGAAGGACGCCTCCGCCTGCGCCATCTACGGCGCAAAGGCTTCCGCCGGCGTGATCCTGGTGAACACCAAGAGCGGTGCCGGCGAGGAAGGCCGTGCGTCCATCAACTACAACGGACGCTACTCCATCTCCAGCAACACCACCTCGACGGACTTCATGACCACCGCCTACGACTACATCATGATGACCAACGCCTTCAACCAGGTCTTCCAGGGCAACAATGCCTGGACCTTCTCGGAGGAGCAGATCCAAATGATGTATGACCGCCGGAACGATGTCACCGAGAATCCCGCGCGTCCCTGGGTCATCCCCGATGAGACCCACACGAACACCTATCTCTACCTCGGCAACTTCGACTGGTACGGATACTTGTTCAAGAGGAGCCGTCCCGAGACGGAGCACAACGTTTCCATCAAGGGCGGCACCAAGAAGATGAACTACTATGTAAGCGGCCGTTACCTGTACCGCGAAGGTCTCTTCAACCAGAGCGCCGAGGACATGGTCAACAACTATTCCTTCCGTTCCAAGTTGAACGCGGAAATCACCCCCTGGCTGCACTATTCCAATAACATCGCCTTCGAGCGCTCCAACTACCAATACGGAGGCTTCTGGGAGCAGGACGGACAGACCGGCCTGGTCGAGGCGGGTATCCTGTGGAATACGACGCAGAACGTCGGACCCTTCTACGTTCCCTTCAATCCCGACGGTACCGTGAACATCCAGCCGGGCTATATGTACGGAGCCACCTCCCCGCTCTTCAGCGGCCGCGGCGGCGTCTGGACCAATGATGCCAACCATAACGCCCGCATCAAGAACGCCCTCACCCTGACCAATCGCCTGACCTTCAGCATTGCGAAGGGCCTGAAATTCGTGGCTGACTATACCTATCGCCGCAACGACAACGTGAACTCCTACCGCAGCCTTCCCACGCCCAACTGCTACGACAACGCCAACAAGCGCATGTACGTGGGCAACGGACTGACCGGAGGTTATTTCAGCAACGGTTCCGTGTATGACTTCTATCGCGAAGTCCGCTACTACCAGGACGGTCACGTGGCCAACGGCTATTTCTCCTACGACGGTTCTTTCGGCAGGCACAACCTGGCGGCCACGCTGGGCGCCAACTTCGACGACTATCGCTCCTCGAACCTGACGGTACACCAGAAGGGTTCGCTGAGCGAGTCGCTCTCCTATATCAACCTGGCCTCCGCAACGGAAATCTCAACCCTTGCCGAGAGCAACAGCGCCTACCGCACGCTCGGCTTCTTCGGACGCCTCAACTATAACTACGCGGAAAGATACCTTTTCGAGGTTTCCGGACGTTATGACGGAACCTCCCGCTTCCCCAAGCATCACCGCTGGGGTTTCTTCCCTTCCGCTTCCGTCGGCTGGCGTATCAGCGAGGAACCTTTCTGGGCGCCGCTGAAGAATACCTGGAACAAAGCCAAGCTCCGTCTGAGCTATGGCACCCTGGGCAACCAGCAGGTCAGCAACTACTACTATTTCGATACCATCTCCCTGTCCAAGCTGACATACACCTTCAACGGGACCGATGCGGCCCAGAACGCCAACATGTCCTCCCCCGTTTCCAGCGGTCTGACTTGGGAAACGGTCATCTCCTATAACGCCGGTATCGACCTCGGATTCTTCAGGGACCGCCTGAACATCACCGCCGACGCCTACATCCGGGACACCAAGGACATGCTGACCAAAGCGATGACGCTGCCCAACGTGTATGGTGAAAGCGCGCCGAAGGAGAACGCCGCCGACCTGCGCACCACGGGCTATGAGGTTTCCGTGAGCTGGCACGACGCAAAGAAAGTGGCCGGCAAGCCCCTCCATTACGGCATCACCGCCACCCTGGGTGACAACATCACCAAGATCACCAAGTTCAACAACCCCACCAACCTGCTCACCGACAACTATGTCGGCAAGACGCTGGGCGAAATCTGGGGCTACCACGTAATCGGCCTGTTCGGCTCCGATGAAGAGGCCGCCAGCTGGGCTGAAGAATACGACCTGAGCGTCGTCAACAAGGCGGAACTCGGTTGCAAGGCGCCCTACAACAAAGTGCTCGCCGGCGACATGAAGTTCGAAAACCTGGACGGTGACAAGCACATGAAGGACGGCAAGAAGGCCATCAGCACGGGTTCCAATACCCTGGACGATCCCGGCGACCGCCGCGTGATCGGAAACAGCCTGCCCCGCTACCGCTATTCCCTGAAGGGTGACTTCTCCTGGTACGGCTTCGACCTGAGCGCCTTCTTCCAGGGCGTGGGCAAATGCGACTGGTATCCGGATTCCAACTGCGTTTACTTCTGGGGTCCCTATTCCTACAGAAGGCCCACGTTCATCGCGACGTCCCTGCAATCGAACTGCTGGACGGAGGACAACCCCAACGGCTACTTCCCCCGCCAGCGGGCACAGCTCGTGAAGAACAGCGTCGTCAACGACCGCTATCTGCAAAACGCGGCCTACCTGCGTCTGAAGAACCTGACCCTGGGATACAGCATCCCCTTCAAGACCAAGGCCATCCAGAAGTGCCGCCTCTACTTCAGCGGAGAGAACTTGTTCTATCTGTCTCCGATGAAGAAATACTGCAATACCGTAGACCCCGAAGTGGCGACGACCTCCGCATACGGCGACTGCTTGTATCCGTATGCCAAGACCTATACCTTCGGCGTAGACATTACATTCTAATTACAGGAGGACAGAAATATGAAAAGCATATTCAAAGTTTTGACAGTATCTGCCGTCGTTCTGACCATGACGGCCTGCGAGGACTTTCTCACGAAAACTCCTGAGACCAATCTCGCCCCTGAGAATTTCTTCTCTTCCGAGAAAGAACTGGAACTGTGGACCAACCACGAGTATTCCACCCTGCTGGATGATGCCACGGCTTACGTCGAGATCAAGGGTGACGATTTCATCGGGCGCAGCCTGAGCGCCATCCAGAAAGGCACCCGCACCAACGCGACCACCGGCCTTTGGTCCCAGACCCATTGGGGCTACCTGAGGCATATCAACCAGTTCTTCGAGAACTGCTCCAACTGCAAGAACGAAGAGGTCCGCACCAAATACGAGGGCGTCGAGCACTTCTTCCGGGCCCTGTACTATTATCAGATGGTCCAATATTATGGAGACGTCCCTTATTATGATACGGTCGTAGGGTCCGCCGATGAAGCCGCTCTCTTCCAGGCACGCGATCCCCGCGGTTATGTCATGAAGAAGGTCATCGAAGACCTCGACCTTGCCGCGAAGAAACTGCCCGACAGTTGGACGGACGGCTGTTTCCGCATCAACAAATACGGCGCGATGGCTTTCAAGTCCCGCGTCGCCCTGTTTGAGGGAACTTTCCGCAAATACCACGGCGTGGCCGACGAGACCTACGTCGAGGCGGACGGTTCCACCACGACGCTGAGCGCCGAATGGTTCCTGCGCCAGGCTGCCGAGGCCGCGCAGAGCGTGATGTCTTCCGGCAAATACAGCCTGTACAACACCAGCAGCGATTCCCACTGGAAGGCCTATCGCGACTTCTTCCAGCTCGAGGACCTCAAGGGCAATCCTGAGGCCATCTTCGCCAAGCACTACGACGTCACCCTGGCCATCCGCCACGGACTCCAGTTCGACTTGAAGAACGAGACCTACAGCGCGACCCGGCGTTTCGTCAACCACTACCTGCGTTCCGATGGCACGCCCATCCAGGACAGGAGCGGCTGGGCCACCGAAGAATACTACGAGCAGTTCCAGCGGAGAGATCCCCGCATGGCCCAGACCCTTCACGCCCCCGGCCACTTCGGCTATCTGGATCCTGCGATGAAGGGCGCCGTGGAAACCACGGACTTCGCCCGTACGCTGAACGGATACCGCGTCATCAAGGGCGTGTCCGACGGCAGCCATGAGAACGCCAGCACCAGTACGACCGACTGGGCCTACATCCGTTATGCGGAAGTCCTGCTGAACTATGCAGAGGCCTACGCCGAACTGGGCGAACTGACCCAGGCGATGATAGACAAGTCCATCAAGCTGATCCGCGACCGTGCGGGAATGCCCAACCTGACACTCCCCACCACGCCCGATCCGCTGATGGCCGAATACTATCCCAACGCCCAGGGCGCGATGCTTGCCGCCATCCTCGAGGTGCGCCGCGAGCGGGTCGTAGAACTCTTCGCGGAAGGTTTCCATCAGTGGGACATGATTCGCTGGAAAGAAGGCGGACCCCTGACGGCCGCCGGCAACAAGTCTGCCGATGCCGCCCCGCTGGACCCGGCCAGTCTCACGCCCGGCTACAAGGGTATCTATATTCCGGCTTTAGGCGAATACGATACCGACCACGACGGCAAGAAAGACCTGCTGATCTATTCCGGCCAGATGCCTTCGGGCGTCAGTTCCACCATCCCCGCGACGAACCGCATCCAGGTGGGCGCGAATTCGCTCACCCTGTCCGACGGAGACCACGGGTACATCACCCGGGATGCCGCGGAGGATTATGTATGGAAAGACCGTGATTACCTGTATCCCGTCCCGCTCGGACAGATTCAGGCATATAACGGGAAATTAACCCAGAACCCCGGTTGGGAATAGTCCATGATGCGCATTCGCCCAATCCTGGAAACGCTTTTCCTTTTCCTTGCCGCCCTGTCTCTTTCGGAGGCGTGCGGCAAGGTGAGGGAACCTGAAGCCGTCCGCTTCGAGGTCTCGCCGTCCATGTTGACGGCGGACGCCCCGGGGGGCCAGGTCGCATTCAGCGTGCTTAGTTCCGAGGACTGGATGGCCTCCGCCGACCAGTCCTGGGCCAAGTTGCTGACTGTCAAGGGAAGCGGTTCCGAGAGCGCAGTCACCGTCAAGGTCTCCGTATCGGAGAATACCGCTACCGAGCAACGTTCAGCGACCATCAGGGTCAGCACGCTGGGCGGGAAGAAAGAGACCGTGGAAGTGGTCCAGGCCGCCGGCAGCGGAGAGCCTTTGGTAAAAGGCATTTCCAGCGCCGAAGATCTTCTGGCTTTCGCTTCCGCCGTCAACAACGGCGGTGCTGTGAGTCCTTATATGGTGGACGGGGTCGTGACGCTTTTGAACGACATCGACGCCTCCGCCATCCGGGAATGGATCCCCGTAGGAACGAAAGACAATCCGTTCCGCGAGTATTTCGACGGCAAGGGACACGCCATCAAGAACGTGCACTGGACGGTGGATACGGACAAGTATCCCGATGCCGGTTTCATCGGCTATGCCAGGAATTCCAGGATATCCAATCTCGTCTTCGGATCCGAAGGAAGCGTCGTAACCTGCAAGGGGAACGCCTCCGGCACCCTCGGCGGCATCGTTGGGAACGCGGTCGGCGTCACGCTTATCGGCGTGACCAACAAAGCGGCGCTGAACGCGACGGCCGGCTCCGCCTCCCTGTGCATGGGCGGTCTCTGCGGAAAAACGGATGCGGCCTCGCTGCTCGGCGACGCAGAGTCGAAAAAGAAGGCTTGCGTGAACGACGGAGCCATCTCCGCCTCCTTCCCTTGCCGCATCGCCGGACTGGTGGGCTACAACGAGGGGAAAGTCCTCGGTTGCACCAACAACGGCGCCGTCACGGGTGTCGCATCGGTCGACTTCGGCCCCGCCTGGGGCTGTTCCTTCAATGCCACCGCCGACAAGTTCAGCGGCAATTACGGTTACGGTTCCGTCAATGGGCGGGCTTCCGTCCACGCCACGGCCGTGTATCCCGCCAGCGCCTACAAGCTGGAGGAGAACACCGTGGACTGGACGCAAGATACCTACTACGACTGGATTGTCCTGGAAGAGAAACAGCTGCACGCCGGCGTAAAGTACAGCCATTGTTCCTTCACCGGCATGCCCCGCCACATGCACGTGCTGCAGATCGACCTGGGCAATCCCGAAATCGAACTGACCACCGCCTATGCCGACGAACAGGTGCCCAATCCCAACGCCAACAACAACAGCAACAACGGCAAGAATCTCCGCGAGACCTTGTCCGAAGTATGCTCCCGGAGGCGTTCGGAGGGCCAGAACATACTCGCCGGCATCAACACCGGTTTCTTCGATTCCAACGACGGCATCTCCCGCGGCTACCACGTGGAGGAAGGCGAACCCGTGTATGTCAACAACCCGGCCGTGTCCGGCGCGCTGGTCAACCACGCGTGGGCGCTGACCGTCTTTACCGACGGCACGGTATCTTGCGGCAAGAAGTCCCTGAGCGCGACGCTCGAGGCCGGCGGCAAGTCCTACGCCATCTCGTCGGTGAACGACACTATCCTGCGCCACGCTTCCGCGAAATATGCCCTCAACATGTACACCAGCCGCTACAAGCAGGTTCCGCATCCTTCGAAGCCGGGTATCACGAACCCGCTTGCGAAGGACGTCCTGTACGTGGTGGCGGAGTACAAGGAAGGCCCCGTGAAGTTGAACACCGGCTGGGCCGAAGCGGTCGTGAAGACCCTGCACGACGGTACCGGGACGCCCCTGTCCGCCGCTCCTTATCTCTCTTCCGCGAACGAAGTGGGGTTTGCCGTCAGCGGTTCCACCGCCCAGACCCTCCTTTCTTCGCTGAAGGCGGGAGACACGGTCCGGCTGAAGTTCGACATGTCCATCGACGGGGAAACCAAACCCATCTTCACCCAGAACAGCAGTATGTACCGCTTGATGGATAACGGCAAGGACGGCAGCAATACCCCGCCGTCTGGCAACAACCTCTATACCACCTACGATCCCATGACCTTCCCCGTCGTGAGCCAGGATCGCAAGACCGTATGGCTGGTGGAGGTGGATGGCCGTCGGGCTGACTATTCCTACGGTGTGAAGGGCTACGAAATGTTCCGCATCGCCCAGAAACTCGGCGGCTGGAACATGACCCGTTTCGACGGCGGCGGTTCCTCCTGCATGTGGGTCTATGACCCGGCGACATCCTCCGGCAAGACCGTCAATCGCGTCTCCGACTCCAAAGGCGAACGCAGTTGTCTCAACTATATGCTTGTAAGACTGAAATAATCAATACTAATAACTATATGAAAACCATTGCAAAACTGATCTGCGCATCCATCTTGGCCATGATGGCGGCCTCTTCCTGCGTCAAGGAAGCCGAACAGCAGATTACCTTTTCTTCAGATCCGGCAGCCCTGAACGACGTGCCCTGCATGGATCCTGACGAGCAGGTCCTGAACCTGACGACCAACGCCAACTGGATCGTCGTGACACCGACCTGGGTCAAGGCCGACCCTATCTTCGGCAGCGGCAATGCCATCGTCAGCTTCACGGTTGAAAGTACGTACATCAACGACAAGACGGACGTCGCTCCCCGATCCGGCGAGATCGTCTTCTCCGGCGGCGGCAAGTCCTATGTCGTCCCCATCACCCAGCTCGGCTACACCGTCCCCTACGATCCCTCCGCGAGCATCGGGGGCATCCCGGACGTGGATGAATTCATGAAGTTCGTCCAGGCCGTGAATGAGAATGAAGGCATGACCCGCTGGCAGAACGAATCCAAGGAAATCGAACTGCTCGCCGACATCGACCTGTCCGAATTCCAGGAGTGGACGCCCATCGGAGCTGTCGAGTCGGTAACCAACGGCAACTATGCCGGCGGTTACAACGGCGGCGTCGCTTTCAAGGGCGTGTTCGATGGCGGCGGCCATACCATCCGGGGCTTCAAGCCGACCGTCAAAGTCCCCGCCAACGGCACCTTCGGCCTCTTCGGCGTCCTGGACGGTGCGACCGTCAGGAACCTGAACATCGAAACGGATCTCAATATTTCCGCCGATGGTCAGGCTGACGCCGGCGTCCTCGCGGGAACGGCGATTTCCTCCACGATCCAGAACGTGAAGGTCAACGGAAAGATCACTTCCGCCGGTACCGGAGACTCGAAACGCTTCGCCCTGGGCGGCATCGCCGGCTTCGTGTTCAATACGGGAAGCGGCACCAGCACCATCAAGGACTGCACGACCAACCTCATCGTCAATGCAGATTGCGGAAAGAACACGGCCAACGGCGCTGCCGGTGCCATGTACGGCGGCATCGCCGGTTTCGTGACGACTTCGCAGGATGACTCCGCGAACAACATCGAAAACTGCGTGAACAACGGAGAAATCAACGCAAAGCTGGGCCGTTCTTCCGGTATCGTCGCCACGGCCAACTTCGGCGGCCACTTCCTGAACTGCACGAACAACGCCAACCAGGTGAGTACCATCTCCAACGGCCGTATCGGCAATGTCGTCTCCGTCCTCTACAAGAATGCCGTCGCCGACGGCCTGGTGAACAACGGAAACCTCACGGTAACGGAATCCAACACCCACGCAGGCGCCATCGTCGGCTTCTTCAACGATGACGGCATCGTCCTGCGGGGCGGCCGGAACACGGGTACCATCATTGCCGCGATCAGCAATTACAAGGGCCTCATCGGCGCCAACCTCAGCAAGTTCACCTCCATCAGCGGCGTCACCGTGGGCGGCCAGCTCGGGACCTATAAGGCCGACGGCAACCACGAGATGATCGATGTCAACGCGGGCAACTTCACCGACTACATCGGAGTCGTTTCCGATGCCAACCGGGCGAAGATCACCGACCTGACCTGGGACGGCGCTCCTGCGCCGGCCGTGGAAGGCATAGGCACGGCCGCCGACCTGAAGGAATTCGCCGAACTGGTGAAGACCGGAGGCGACGTGAGCAAATTCCTCGTGGACGGCGTGCTCGTCCTGGGCGCCGACATCGACCTCGGCGGCGAAGACTGGACACCCATCGGAACGGGGTCCGTGACCAACGCCGGTGTCATCACTACGGGCGATGTCCCCTTCACGGGCGTCTTTGACGGCCGGGGACACACCGTGGACAACTTCAAGGTCAGCGTCCCTGCCGACGCCCCCGCAGGCTATGCGGCAGGCCTCTTCGGTATCCTCAACGGTGCGACCGTGAAGAACGTCGTCATCGGCCCGAAGGCCGTCTTCGACGGAAAGAGCACCTCGATGTCCTTCATCGGCGGCGTGGCCGGATTCGCGCTCAACTCCACCATTGAAGGCTGTACGAACAAGGCCACGATGAGCCTGACAGCGGCCAAGGACGCCACCCGCGAGTGCCTGGCCGGCATCGTGGGCGAGATGTATACGGCTGAAGGAGACTTCGCCAGTTATGTCAAGAACTGCGTGAACGAGGGTTCCATCACGTCCACCAACTCTGTCAACACCAACAACGGCGGCAACGGACTTTCCGTGGCCGGTATCGTGGGTTTCTCGGACGGCAAGAACTTCAACTTCATCCAGAACTGCACCAACAAGGTGGCGATCGCCGCCGAGGCCACCCGTCTCGCCGGCATCGTGGCTTCCGCCAATGCGAAAACCAAGGTCGAGGATTGCGTCAACGAGGGTAAGATTTCCGGCTTGGACGTGAAAGCCAGCAACAGCCGCATCGGCGGCATCTGCTCCGCCGGCAGCACCGACGACGTGTTCACCCGCTGCATCAACCGGGGTGACATCGTCTTCGACAAGGCAGGCGACACGACCCACGGCTATGCCGCCGGCATCCTGGGCCAGTCCAACAATCCCATCACCATCGACGCCTGTGAGAACTATGGATCCATCCTGTCCGACATGATCAAGGCCAGCACCATCTACATGGGCGCCATCCTCGGCAATGCCAACAGCAAGGCCGTAACGATCAAGAACTGCAAGGTGGGTGGAAAGGTCGGCCCGCTGACGGTGGATGCCGACCATGTGGTTGTCACCCTGACTCCGGACAATTTCGCCCAATACATCACCCTTGCCACCAGCAAAGCCGGTAACTGCACGTTCGAAGGAAACGTCTGTGGCAATTGATATGGGAGCGAAACCGTTCTTAGCGAAAGTTGCCGCCGTCATGTCGGCGGCAGCTTTCTTGTTGGCAGGATGTGACAAGCCCGCTCCCGCAGAAGCGGAAACGGTCAAGGACAAGATGTCTTTCCTGCAAAACGAGTGCGTCGTTTTCGTGGGTGAAGAAGTGGCTGTTCCCGTTTCTTATCAAGTCTTTGAACGAGGCGTGTATGTCAAGGCCGATTATGACTTCGGAACCAATCCCTACGGCGTGACTGTCAACTCTTCCGCCCCGGATGTCGCCTCCGTGACCGCCGGGAAGATAAAGGGCTTGAAGGAGGGATCGGCCACGCTGACGCTCTCCTCTGATAAGATCAGCACCAGCGGACAACTGGCCGTGACCGTGAAGAAGAATGAAGATACGCCCGCCTCTTTCAATCAGGATATCACGCAGGCGTTGACGGCGGATATGATCGCACTCCCCCTGGGCCGCCAGGACGGCATGCAAAGCTTCGACATCGACAAGCGGGGACAGTTTTACATGTCCACGGAGGATAATACCTCCATGCTCGTGTGCGCCCTGAACAAGGACGGTTCCAGGATCGGCGCGGAGATGGTGCTGCCCAGCGGCGGCCATGGAGACGGATTCAGCATCGAATACGATGCCGATGACATCTATTTCTGGACCAGCGGCACGCTGGGTGAGCGCACCGAAAACGGAGGCTATTCCGGCGGCAAGGCCAATGACCCCGACGTGCACCTCATCTGCCGCCACAAGTTCAAGGCCGGCGCCACGGAATATGCCGAGGACGCCCTGGAGCGTTTCTACCTGAACGACAACGGCGCCCGTTTCGCCGATGTGGACACGGAGCACGACGTATTGGTCCTCTGGACCTACGAGAACAGCAGCGATTTCATTTATGTGTACAAGCTCTCCGAGATCCGCAATGCCACCACGGTGACGAAGAAGGTCACCCGCGCGTCCCACAACCAGGGAAAAGACGTGACGGCCTACAACCTGAACAGCGTCAAGTCCATCGCCAAGTTCTCCTGGAAACGCAAGGGCGTGACCACTGGCGAGACCAACGCCGGCGCCGTCCAGGGCCTGTGCGTGTATGACGACCGGATCTATGTCACCTCCGGCGCCAAGAACGACGAGGCGACGCTGATGTCGGTCCTGGACTTCAACGGAAACATCCTGCAGAAACTCGTGAAAGTGGGGGTCTCCGTCGACAAGCAGCAACTGATCAAACTGAACCTGTCTTCCGACGGCACGTTCGAGCCGGAAGGCGTCCATATCCGCAAAGGCCAGATGTATCTCGGCTTCGTGGGTGACTACCCCACGGCCGGATCCCGGAAGCACACGTGCGTCATCAAACTGAAATAGACTGAATAACTAATGATTCAAACTATGCTGAAACGAATCCTGTGGGTGCTGGCCGCGGCCTTTACCCTTCTCTCCTGTTCGCCCAAGGTACTACCTTCGGCTTCCGCGCCATCCAACAAGGCTGCAAAAGTGGTCGCCGCCCTGCACGATCCCGCTTCGAAATATGTGGTGGTGGTTTCCCATCGGGGCGACTGGCGCAACTATCCGGAGAATTCCATCCCGGCCATCGAGTCCGTCATCCGCATGGGCGTGGACGTGATGGAACTGGACCTCAAGCTGACCAAAGACAGCGTGCTGGTGCTCAGCCACGACAAGACCCTGGACCGGATGACGACGGGCACGGGTCTCGTCAGCGACTATACCTACGAAGAACTGATGGCCTTCGACTTGAAGCGCGCCCACGGCATCGCCAAGCCCGGGGTCAAGATCCCGACGCTGCGGCAGGCCCTGGAAGTCTGCAAAGACCGTATCGTAGTCAATGTGGACCAGGGGTATGAGTTTTACGACATGGTGCTGGCCCTGACGGAAGAACTGGGCGTGACGGACCAGATCCTGATCAAGGGAAAACGTCCGGTGCGCGAAGTGCTGGACAGGCAGGCGAAGTACCCGCACAATATGATGTACATGCCCATCGTCGACATCTGGAATCCCCAGGGGATGGATGTCTTCCGGGATTATCTTGCCGCCAAGCCCGCCCAGCTGGCCTACGAGCTCTGCTTCAGGACGCTGGATGACAACGTGCGCCAAGCATCCCGGGCCATCCTGGATTCCGGTTCCAAACTCTGGGTCAACACCATCTGGGCTTCCCTCTGCGGCGGCTACGACGATGACGCCGCCTACGACAGCCCCGACCCGGACGCCATCTACGGGCCCATCCTGGACCTCGGTACTTCCATTATCCAGACCGACCGTCCGGAGTTCCTGATCCGCTACCTCGAGTCCAAGGGCCGCCGGTAAGGTTTCGCTCAGATTTTCGCGAGAGCCTGATCCAGGTCGGCAAGGATGTCATCGATGTGCTCCGTGCCGATGGACAGGCGTATCGTGTTGGGATGGATGTCCTGGTCGGCGAGTTCCGCGGCGGTCAGCTGCGAGTGGGTGGTCGTGGCCGGGTGGATCACCAGCGACTTGACGTCGGCCACGTTCGCCAGCAGGGAGAAGATCTCCAGGGCGTCGATGAATCGGAAGGCTTCCTCCTGGCCGCCCTTGACTTCGAAAGTGAAGATGGAGCCGCCCCCATTGGGGAAATAGCGCTCGTACAGGGCGTGGTCGGGGTGCGACGGAAGGGCGGGATGGTTGACGCGCTCGACTTTCGGATGTTTGGATAGGAATTCGACGACCTTCAGGGCGTTGGATACGTGCCGCTCAACGCGCAGGGAAAGGGTTTCGAGGCCCTGGAGGAAGATGAAGGCGCTGACCGGGGAGAGCGTGGCGCCCGTGTCACGCAGCAGGATAGCGCGGGCGCGGGTGATGTAGGCCGCGGGGCCGACGGCGTCGGCGAATACGATGCCGTGGTAGCTGTAGTCGGGCTCCGTGAACTGGGGGAATTTGCCGGAGGCTTTCCAGTCGAATTTCCCGGAATCTACGATCACGCCGCCGATGGTCGTGCCGTGGCCGCCGATGAATTTGGTCGCGGAATGGACCACGACGTCGGCGCCGTATTCGATGGGCCGCAGGAGGAAGGGCGTGGCGAAGGTGTTGTCGATGATGAGGGGGATCCCGTGGGCGTGGGCGATCTTGGCCACGGCTTCCACGTCAATCAGGTTGCAGTTGGGATTGCCGAAGCTCTCGATGAAGAGGCCCTTGGTCTCGGGACGGATGGCTTTTTCGAAGTTGCTCAGGTCCGAGGGGTCGACGAAGGTGGTCGTGATGCCGTAGGGGACGAGCGTATGCTGGAGCAGGTCGTAGCTGCCGCCGTAGATGTATTTGGAGGAGACGATGTGGTCGCCGGCGCGCGCGATGTTGAGGATGGAATAGGTGATGGCGGCGGCGCCGGAAGCCACGGCCAGGGCACCCACGCCCCCTTCCAGGGCAGCGATCCGCTGCTCGAGGACGTCCTGGGTCGAGTTGGTCAGGCGGCTGTAGATGTTGCCGGGGTCGGACAGGTTGAAGCGCGCGGCGGCGTGCGCGGAATTGCGGAAGACATAGGAGGAAGTGAGGTAGATGGGGACGGCGCGCGCATCGGAGGCCGGGTCCGGCTGCTCCTGCCCGACGTGGAGCTGGAGGGTTTCAAAGTGGAGTTGACGGGTGCTCATGGATTTTCTTGTTTGTTTCTGCTGGCAAAGTTAGGGCGAGCCGATTTTTCAAACAAGATTATGGCTTTAATTTGGTGTTTTCGTCGGAATAATGCTATTTTTGCCGAAGATTCATTCAGTCTTATGGTTGAAAAACTCGACAAAACCGACATTTCGATTCTCCGGGCCCTCCAGGAGAACGGGCGCATCACCGTCAAGGACCTGGCGCTGAAGGTCCATCTCTCCCCTTCCCCGGTCTTCGACCGCCTGCACCGCCTGGAAGAAGAGGGCATTATCGACCGCTACACCGCCATCGTCAATCCCGTCAAACTGGGGCGCGGTTTCATCGTCTATTGCAGCGTGCGCCTGCGGCAGATGGGCCGGGACATCGCCCACGATTTCATTTCCCGGGTCCGGGACATCCCCGAGGTGGCGGAATGCTACAATATTTCCGGCGATTTCGATTTCCTGTTGAAGATTTACGCCCCGGACATGCAGTACTACAACGACTTCCTGATCAACACCCTGGGCACGATCGACAGCCTCGGATCCGTCCAGAGCTGGTTCGTGATGAACGAGATCAAGAACAGCTACGGCCTGCCTGTCAGTTTGCTCTGAACGGAGAAGGCCTATTCTCCTGTCACGATTTTCGTTTGAACCTGATCTTCCGACCGGGAATAAGTGATTACACCCCAGCCTTCATAGACACCGTTGCAGTAATTCTGGACACGCAGACTTCCCTTGTCGCCGGAAATACCTCCCTGCAACGTAAAAAATCGGGTCTCATACTCATCTTCAAGCCGATACCCATGGATGACAAAGACATAGTCCTCTCCTTTCCGGGTCACGGAAACTGTAACTTCAGAGAAAGCCTTTCTGGCGTCCCAGGTCCATGCGATGTCGTCACTTTTCTCCTCTTGGATTAGGCAGGACCAGGTATTGTCGTCCTCCTGATTGAATTCATAGCTGCTCTGACCCCCATTTCGGAATCTAAGAAAAGCATCCCTTACATTCTCGTAATAACGTTCCGCGATGACTTTGACAAAAGCTTCCATCGTGAACTCACGGGTCAGATGATCCCGGTGGATGCAGGATGATGGCAGGAAAAGAGCCAGGGTGAGAAGCATTATATGAGCGATTATTTTCATAAGAATCAAAATCTATATCCGATACCAAAGCGGAATCCCGTTATCAAGCCGATGGCAAAGTATTCCGTTCCCCAGCCGAATTCTCCAACGGCATAAAGACGCTCCCCAAGAGTAAAGCCCAGGGCTGTGATCTGAAAGCCGAAATGACTCTGGGCTGTTTTGTTACGGTTCCAGTATTCTCCGGGGCCATGAAAGGTGGCCCCGAATTGGGCTTGTGAATAGGCTGAATACCAACTCTGCCTGGACCAATAATACCGGGGCCCTAACAGAATATCGAAATAATAATCCGTCTCCGAAAACAATTCCTTTCCGGAATACGGGCTGAAAAAAGTAGCACTTACCCGATTGGTACCGAAACTGCCGACCATAGACCATTTGATCGACAGTTCGTATGCAGCTTCCAAAGAATACGTATTGGAAATCCGCGCATCATAACAGCCGGCGTGCATCTCCCGGACCGATTCCGGTCCTTCATACCAAAAATCCATTATGCCCAAGAGGAACTCTTCGGACGCAAAAAGCGCTTCCCCGCCGATACCGACATTCAGCTCAAGACGATAGGGGTTCCATACGGAAGGATTCTTATACCGGAACGGACGGTTCCCTCCCGCCAAGGCACCCGTACTGCCCAGTAGGAAAAAGATCAGCAGAAGCCCGTAGCCCAAACGTCTCATCTTGCGAACACTGTGGTTCTCAAATATACGTTTATTTTTTGTTTTTTTTTGAATAATAGATACCTTTGCAACCCCAGCAAGTAATTGCTAACCTGCCCGGATGGCGGAATTGGTAGACGCGCTGGACTCAAAATCCAGTGTCCCTTAAAGACGTGCGGGTTCGACCCCCGCTCTGGGCACAAGAAAGACCTTGTAAGTTGCTGATTTTCAGGCATATTACAAGGTCTTCTTTTTTGAATA
>JAEEGG010001853.1_pt1 | contig 55990 bp, 43 predicted proteins | sample 9134161 | NCBI WGS metagenome assembly JAEEGG01 (sample SAMN16246543, study PRJNA631951) | gut metagenome | biome: gut microbiome; feature: rumen; material: CR-attached | host: Bos | place: Iran: Karaj | collected 2018-10 | reverse complement strand
CCAAACTTTACTCACCCGTCCGCCACTCGTCAGCTAAGGAATTGCTTCCTCACTGTTACCGTTCGACTTGCATGTATTAAGCCTGCCGCCAGCGTTCAATCTGAGCCATGATCAAACTCTTCATTCTAAGTTCTCTCGACTCTCTTTCGTTGACTTGCTTTTTTAGTTTGCTGTCACCGTCAAAAATCATTCCTCTCGAATATCTTTTGCGGTGCCCACACAGATTGTCTTATTTGCTTTTTTAAAGAACTTCACGTTTTTGCCGTGACAACGAGTGCATATATTACAGTATTATTTTTTTTATGCAACCTTTTATTTTAATTTTTTTATCATTTGATCAAAAAAGAATCAAAAATCACAAAATCCACTGCATACCTGTATTTTTAGATTAAAACCTCGCTGATAACCAACTTTTCATCTGCAGTATCCTTCAAGAAAAAAAACAAACGCACAGACATTTCTGTCTGAACGTTATTTATTTTCTAAATGAATTTTTAAGATCTCTGCCAAAAAGAGATGCTCAAAAAAGAAACTGCATCAGAATTTGCCAAATATTTTGGCTTCCTCCATACACTCGGTTCTAGTCTGACAGCCAGCTTCATGAGCGTTAACCAAACCAGCAGTTTTCATAAATGCCAGGCAAACAACAGGTGTAGTGTAGGTAAATCCAAGATCCTTCAAACCCTTACTCATATTTGTCGCAATCTCAAAAAGCTCTTCTTCCGTCTTTCCACCCATAATAACCTTTCCCCCGGAGAAGGACCAAATAAAGTCACAGAAATCACCCCCCTCTGACTCATATTTGTTATAGGCCTTGGCATTGTTCACAAGAGCCTTCAGACGCTGCTTGTTCTTATTAAACCCACCCTTATAAGTTTCCTGTTTTTCCTTCTCTTTTTCTTCAGCAACAATTTCGTCGATTTTTTCAGCTGTAAACTCTGCTAATTTCTTCGGATCAAAACTGTCAAACTTAACCTTATACAGTTCCTTTATCTGCACAAATGAAAACTGAGTTGTATCTAAACCAGCTATTTCCAAAGTTTCCTTCTTTGCTGTCGCTGCAGAGAGAGTGTGGAGACACAGTTTTTCAAACAGTTCGTCACCGTCTACGCATGGGCGCCCCCATTCAAAATCATGAAAATTGCGTAATACAGGATCCTTACAGGCCCACTCGCAAACTTCTGACATACATTCCTCCATCAAAATATTTTTCATTTAGATAATGCGTTACATTCCTCTAAATATCTGCAAAAACAATGCAATATTCACTCAAGGAAACAAAACATCAAACTCCAGCATTTATCAAGTTTTGATTCTAGCACAAAAGATTATTAATCTTTTCTTCATGTCAAAAAAAACTATTCACAGTTTGATAAACCTAAAATTTTTGATCATAAAACCGCCAAAGTTCCACAAAATTGCCAATAAAATATATCAATAAACAAAAGGATATATTTAGAAACAGAGTTGATCCTATAAGCAACTCCATACATCATTAAGTATAGGGACTAAATAATTTACTTTTTTTAGTTCAAACTTATAAAACATTATGAATCGCACTGTTTTTTTTGTATCATCAACACCTTTGTTAAACAGAACAAAAAAAGATCCCGAAACCATCAGATTAAGGGATCTTCTTATTAGTTAAACAAAAATTTTTATCAGTCACGATTCATTGTTGCTGCTATCTGAACAAAAAGACGAAGCATCTGAATGTAGATATAAACAACTGTAATTAAGAATGAGACGGCACAATACCACTCAAAATCCTTATCTGCTCCTGAAAGTTCCCCCTGCTCAGCTGTTGCTATATCAAGAACAAGACTGAAAGAACCGTATGCAAGAAGGAAGAGGGTAATACCTATGCCAATGAATCCGGAACCGGTCAAAGAAAATAGCTGATGTCCCAAATCCTTGAAAACAAACATTGTTATGATATTGAGAATAAGCAAACCGATAAAACCAAAGGACATGATTTTAAATGCAGACATGAAGACTGCATTAACCTTAATCATTCCTGTTTTGTATGCTATTGAAACAGCTGCAAGTAACGCAATTGTTGCAAGCAAGGCCTGTAGAGCCACACCCGGATAGTAGGCATTTACAGACAAAACAAGACCTGAAATAAAAAGACCTTCGCAAACAGCGTATGGTACGGCAATATATTTGGCAATTTTCTGATTAAATACCATGGCTATAACCATAGCAATTGCAGCTATGCCACAAACAATAGCAAGTCCTGAAGAAACTCCAGTTGTTAAACCAAAAAGCTGAGGGGCCAAAGCACAGACAGCGACAACTCCAGATAAAGCTGCAGTCTTGGTTACAGCTCCTGACACAGTCATTTTTTCCGCTGCACCACCAATTACAGAATTCTGGGAAGCCTTGTTAACAACATCCATATTCATGTATGGAGACGATGAAACTTTTGGCATTTCCATATTTATACCTCTACGTTGATAAATAAACACTAATCTAATTCTACCTTTTTAGATAGCATAATATCGATAAAAATTGCCAAGTAAAAGCACATATTCAAGATTTTTCAAATTTTGTAGCTCTCTGCTGAATTTTACACATATAAAATAACCTTTACGGTCTATTCTATTTCCAGATCCATACAAATATCAGCAGCCGCAAACAACTCCTGCAGAAAAAAACTCATGGGAATTGAACCGGTTAGACAATCCTGTAATTTGCATAGAAATGTTGCACCTCAATATTCCAGAAATTTTCAGAGTCAAAAACAAGAAAAAAGAGAGCCGGAGAAATTCCGACCCGGTAGAGATATCATTATCATGAAAGACATCTGCATAACAGAAACATCGCACGGTCTGACAGACAGGATCTCAATCTGTCAGAAAAAAATGGAACTGCTTCGCTTTCAAACCTGCTCAAATCTTCACAGCTTCATATCTGTTACACCAAATGCGGTAACCTGGTTACGACCGTTCTTCTTTGAGTAGTAAAGACAATTATCAGTATTTACCAGCCATTCCTTTTCTGATGGAATTCCCGGTTCGAGCTGACACAATCCAATACTTACGGTAAACCTTATCACTTTATCTTCATAATGGATCACTATTCCTTCAACCGTCTTTCTGAGACGTTCAGCAACAGTAATCGATTTCAGAATGTCAGAATCAAGGAGAATAATGGCAAATTCTTCACCACCATATCTGCCTGCCACATCAGTAGATCTCAGATGACTCTTAAGTGTTTCTGAAAGTTTTCTTAAAACAGCATCACCGGCCGGATGTCCATAGGTATCATTGACCTTTTTAAAGAAATCAATGTCCAGCATCATCAGCGTTACATCAATCGGTTTGCGTTTAAACCTGTTGTATTCCTGGAACAGACACTCCTGCCAGTAAGCACGGTTATACAATTTGGTCAAACCGTCAGTAATGGAAAGTTGTCTCAGCTGTTCATTAGCTTTGTACAGTCCAAGCTGATTTGTTGCACTCTCAGTTACGTCATAAATGATAATGCAAATATGGGAAATACCGCCATGCACAGACTTGAGCGGCATTATTGTAATATTCTGGTACATGTACTCGCTCATGCCGGTAAAAGGCCTTGTGGCTTTAAAACTGAACAGAAATTCTCTCTGCTCCCAAGTGCTAAACACAGCTGTTTTTAGTGCTATTGCATCCCCTATTTTCTGTTCAAGCCAGTCTCGCGGCAGATTGTTGAAAAAATCAAACATCGGCTTACCATGAATAGAAGCACCGTTAATCCCGCTGTGATTTTCCATGAATCCGTTCCACACCTGAACTTTAAAATCCATATCAAGAACAATAAGACCAACTTCCAATGACTGCAGAACATCAAATAGCCAGTGGAATTCTCCAATTTCCAACGTATTCGCTGACATATTCTAATACTCCTCGAAGTTAATCAAATATAACTTAACCTTTCAGTTAAAGAAGGTAAAGCATCCTTAGTAAATAACAGATAAAGGACACATTCTATATTCTTTTTGGGAATTGAATATATCATCTTCACATTAAGAATTTTTTCACTCATAAGATTCTGTGAAAGCAACTGTACAGAATCATTCAATCTGACAACAGACGGATGAGATCTTGTAAACTGGGCACCCATAAATTCACCAAGTCCATTCATCAGTGTTGAAAGAATAAGATTACTCAAATCAATTATTGATGCTTTGCGATTGGTGTCTGTAACTACTTCTCCAATAATCATTGCCAACAGATTGTCTACGCACTCCTTTGAGAATGCAATAAGGATTTCACCATTCATATTTGAGCCGACAAAACCGGTACTAATCAGAATATCCTCAGATTCAACAGCAAGCCTGTGAAGACAGTCATATATTTCCTTACCGGTCATGTATGACACTTTAGGTATAGGCAGAGAAATAAATATATTCAGCATATCAGCAATCTGCTTGGTAGCCTGTCCGGTGGCAATATTCATTACTTCCTGGAGTTTATCCATGTACGTTATGCCATTACCCCAGTCACCCCTGACATCGTTGTCTTCAGAGTTTTCTGCCACAATTTCAGCCAGTCCGTATTTATCAAGAACCTGAAACAAAAGAGTCACATCAAGCGGTTTTTTAAGATATGCCAGTGCACCAAGTGACATGATTCTTTTCTCAGCAGTACTCTGGATGTCACCGGTAATAACTATAACCAGCACATCATACTGATTCTTTTTTATCTCCTCTAAAACCTGATAGCCATCCATATTCGGCATATTCAGATCCAAAAACATCAGTTCGCCAAAACCACTCTTTATAAGTTCCAAAGCCTGCTGACCATCTGCAGCCTCCTTCAGATTCTGCTTCAGATTTGATGGCAACGCTCTTATAAGTTGGGCTCTAGCAAACTTTGAATCATCACAAACTATAACAGGCAGACTCATACTTATCATCACAACTAAAAAAATGATTTATCATTTTAATAAATTTCAACCAATAATTTTTTGACAGGCGTTTAATTTATTGCGGTTATAAGCCAAAATTTGTATTCAGCAAAACCTCCGTCACGGGTATTTTTAAATACGGGAATGTAATGGAAATCCAAACTTAGAAAATTATCAATAAAAACAGATTGAAGTAAGCAAAAGGACACTTCCGATGTCACACGGAAATGTCCTTAAGTTCTAAACGGAACAAACTCTTACAGCAACGAAATATCAGCAATTCTTAAAAAGAGATTTCTTAAATCGTTAAGAAGAGCCAGTCGATTAAATCTAACCTTATCATCCTTTTCATTAACAAGAACGTTGTCAAAGAAATTATCAACGGGATCTTTTAACAGTGCAAGTCTTGCCAGCGCCTGATCATAATTTTTATTTTCAAATGATGTCTTGAGTTCGCTCTTGCAGGCTTCAACAGCATTATACAGACAGATTTCATAAGCATCAGAAAGCAAACTCTGATCAACGCTCAGCGGTATTGGTTCTTTTACCTTGCCTAAAATGTTGGATACTCTCTTGTTTGCCGCACTCAGTGATTTAGCTGCTGCATTATCTGCAAATACACTTACTGACTGAACTCTGCGATGAAAGTCAAAAGGCTTGCTTGGTTTTCTTGCCAGCACAGAAAGAACGATGTCAGTCTTGATGCCAAGTTCCTGGTAGAACGCTTTGAAGCGGGCAAGCATATATTCAAAAACATCTTCCTCAACATTCTTGTTTGTGATTTTGTCAGCGTATAGAGAAGCTGCTTTCTTGATAATATCCCTTAAATCCAGATCATACTGTTTTTCAACAATTATACGAATTGCGCCAATTGCAGCTCTTCTCAGACCAAAAGGATCCTTGTCACCCTTAGGCAGCAGGCTTATACCAAAAATTCCCACCAGAGTATCAAACTTATCTGCGAGACTTACAGATGCTGAAACATCAAGGGATGGAATTTTATCACCGGAGAATCGTGGCAGGTACTGTTCAAATAATGACACAGCTATACTTTCCGGTTCACCATCATGCCTCGCGTAATGCATTCCCATAACACCCTGGGTATCAGTGAATTCCATAACCATGTTGGTCATAAGGTCACATTTTGAAAGTATACCGGCCCTTGCTGCCATAGATGAATCTGCACCAATCTGTTCAGCAATAAATTTTGCAAGTTCTGAAATTCTTTCAGATCTGTCCTTCAATGTACCCAGCTGCTTCTGGAAGAGAACTGAACTTAAACTGTCCAGTCTAGATTCCAAAGTTTGCTTTTTATCTGTATTGAAGAAAAATTCTGCATCAGACAGTCTCGGTCTTACAACCTTTTCATTTCCGGCTATAACCTGCTGCTTATCCTTTGAATCGATATTGGAAACAAATATGAAATTTGGAAGAAGTTTCCCGTCAGGTGAATATACAGGGAAATATTTCTGATCTCCCTTCATGGTATAAACAAGAGCTTCAGAAGGTACCTCTAAAAATTTTTCTTCAAATTTTGCCGTAAGAACACAAGGCCATTCAACCAGCGATGTTACTTCGTTAAGAAGATCCTCATCCAGATCAGCGACACCACCAAGATTCTGTGCCTGAGCAGCGACGGACTGCTTGATCATTTCGTACCGCTCAGTATAGTCAGCTATAACAGAACCGTCTTTTCTCAGTTTATCAAGATATTCATCAGCAGAATTAATTTCTATATCCTGTTGCCCCATAAATCTGTGACCGCGAATCTTTCTGGAAGATTTGATATCAAACATTTCCAGATCGATAAGGTCTGATCCGAACATAACGCACAGAGTATGAACCGGACGGACAAATTCAAATTTTGTATTTCCCCAATGCATCATTTTTGGAACAGGAAGAGCCTTAACTGCATTTGTCAAAATCTGAGGCAAAAGTTCAGAAATTTTCTTACCTTCGATTTTTGCTCTATGGACAAGCCACTCACCCTTATCTGTTTTTAAACGTTCTGCCTGATCTATAGTAATACCGTTTGATTTTGCCCAGCCTAAAGCTGCAGGAGTAGGAACTCCATCCTTAAAGGCAGCAGCAACAGAAGGGCCTTTTTTCTCTACCTCTACATCCTTCTGCTCTTCATCAACATTACCGATTATTACGGCAAGACGTCTCGGAGTAGCAAACCACTTCACGGAATCAAAGTCAATTCCAAGAGTTTTTAAATCCTTGTCAAAACTGCCAGCAAAAGCTTCAGCCAATTTTTTAAGAGCCTTTGGAGGCAGCTCTTCGGTTCCAAGTTCTATTAGAAGATTCTTTTTATTCATAATATTAGTCACTTATAAATGCTTGCAAAGGGAATACTAAAGCACAATAAAACTTACTTAGCCCTGTTGCACATTGGGAAACCTAACGATTCGCGTGATGCATAGTATGCTTCAGCCACGGCCTTCGATAGAGTTCTGATTCTTAATATATATCTCTGTCTTTCTGTAACAGAAATGGCATGACGTGCATCAAGAAGATTAAAAGAATGAGCTGCCTTCAGAATTCTCTCATATGCCGGCAAAGGAAGAGGATTTTCTAAATTCAAAAGATACTGACATTCCTTTTCATTCTGATCAAACATCTTGAACAGAAATTCAACATCAGCATGCTCGAAATTATATGTTGACTGTTCAACCTCATTCTGATGGAACAAATCACCATAGGTTACAACACCATTTGGACCTACAGTCCATGTCAAATCGTAAACACTGTTGACCTGCTGAATATACATGGCAAGTCTTTCAAGACCATAGGTGATTTCACCGGTCACAGGGAAACACTCAAGACCGCCAACCTGCTGGAAATATGTAAACTGACTTACTTCCATTCCGTTAAGCCAAACTTCCCAACCAAGGCCCCATGCACCAAGTGTAGGGTTTTCCCAGTTATCCTCCACGAATCTAATATCGTGAACAGTAGGATCAAATCCCAACTCTTTAAGAGACTCCAAATAAAGTTCCTGAATATTTTCAGGTGAAGGCTTTAACACAACTTGAAACTGATAGTAGTGCTGCAGACGATTAGGATTCTCTCCATATCGACCATCAGTAGGCCTACGAGAAGGCTGAACATACGCACATCTATGCGGTTCTGGACCTATGGCTCTTAAGAAGGTCATTGGATGAGAAGTACCGGCACCAACCTCAAGATCAAAAGGCTGAGCAATAACACATCCCTGTCTTGACCAATAATCCTGTAAAGTAAAAATCAGACCTTGAAAAGTCTTTACATCATACTTATTTGACATTTTTACAAACCTAAAAAGTAATTAATTTTTCACATTTTATCACAAATAGTTGCATTCATGGACAGATTAGAAAAGTAACCAAAAGAGACTGTTTAAGATCCTCCTCTGGTGTTTTTCTCTATTGAAAGTCATCCATACATTGACCTGAGGCTTTACAAGATTATATTCAAAATTTTGAATTTTTTACTTCATATAAGACTTAAGTCCAGTTCAAATGACGTTGAACAAAATTTAGTCAAGATCAGTAAAGATGACATGAAACTCATAAAAAACAAATAATTTATGAAGAAACTGATTTTCTGATAATGATGTACCTGAGTGATTCTCTACATGATTTCCTTAATATCAGAAGATTCTGAATAAAATAAAAGGTTATGATAATGTTTCACGTGAAACGTTATGATGAATGCTATCGAATAAACTGTTTTTCAAAAAATTGATGGCTTAACAGCAGCATGTAATCATTTGTATATATTCGTACCTAATAGCCTTTCTGCGTTTGCTGAGATACAAGACTCCATGCTAAATTAACTAAACATAAAGATTTTAATGTTTCACGTGAAACGTCACACACTCAAAACAAAAGATAGATGTGAACTGTCCTGTACAAGTCATTAGCATAGAACGTTTAGAATTAGTTAACGATCTGACTAAGATTCTACTATTTCCATTTTTGTTCTTCAGACACAAGGGACACAATCTTGAGTTCCTGCCTGTCTTCCTGTTTTTTAACAGAGGCTTGATTTTACCATCCCCTAGATCCTGTTCATTTGTAGGTCTCTTTTTCGGTCCAGCTGGTTTACCTCGTTTCTGAGTGGCTCATATAATATTCACCGCCTGGAACTTTAGCTTCGTACTCAATTGTTATTATGTTTTCTGATCCTGATTCCCTCATCCGGCATGTCTTCACGCTTACTGTTTCTGATACAACAACAGCTGATATACAAAAGTCATTTATATTTATAGCTGCAGTGGATTCAGAAGATGTATCTTCATTTTTTTCTGAAATCTACTCTGCCACATAGTCCTCGAAAACTGCAATCAATTCCAAAATTGAACACCTATAAGCAGTTGGAGGATCGGCTTGTAAAATGGTGAGGATCATCTTATCTTCTGCAAACAGATCTGTTTTTCTTACTGTTTTGGGACTGACAGCACCATTTATAACCACAGGTTATTAGAGATTTATGACTGGCAGTTAGAAACCAGATTGTAACTGGCGGGAAAATGATTAGGAGTAAGAGCCACCGAATCTCAATACGCGGCAGTTTGATAATCTAATGCTATGGTTTATCAGACTTTCTTTTTCAGTTACACAGTGTGGGTCTTACAGTCTGTCAGTTTGTCATAATTTTGATGAACAGCTTTGCTCATTCTTTACTATTCTTTTCCCACTCATTTATCTACATAACATTTCCCCTTCAAACTGTACCCATCCATATGGAAGAATGCACAAAGATGCTGTTGTGAGGTAAAAAGAAAAGTATACCTGGAGTTTAAGGGGTAAAATCAGAGCGATCCAAATTAATTTTACAACGTGCTCTTTTTTTAGATACACCGCCAAAAAAGATTTTTCAGAAACTAAAAAAATGTATCTACATGAGCAGGACTATTCCTTCCGGCGTGGAGATGTCAACAATTGCATTCTATATACCCATAGTACAACGGCAGACCGGTTGATTTCTGAATGACAGCAATCAATATCAACTCTAAATTTACCTCCCCTCACAGACGCCAAGTCTGATTATGGCAGATTGACGGAGTTTGGCAGTCACATACTTACTGTCAATATGAACACTCAAATCTCCATCTGCATTGTCAAGAATGTACCTGATGTGAGCGGAAATAAACTGATTGAAACTCTCCGGACTTCCATTTTTCGGAGAGTCTCTGCTATCCTTTGGTCATGCAGATTTGCTCTCTGAAAGAGACAGGATGCATAGCTCTGTTTATACCAGGCCACATCTCTTAAAGTTGCTTCGGAATCAAGACAGTAAAACTTGTCAGTAAAAAGCAGAGCATCGAAGTTGAAGCAGCATACTTTTTTCAGAACATCAAGATATCCGATTTCCTCCAGCCGACGATCAAGAAAGTAAACAACGCCAAAATCCACAAAAACGGAGGTCCCTTCTTTCTGCCATCCTGCTCCGCACGCTTGTCTGGCAGATACTTTGGATCTGGATGATTCATAGAACATGTATCTGGATCAAAAGCAAAGTATCCCTACTTTCGCTTCCAGAAAATCATGTGTTCTTTGTTGATGACCTAACCCAGTAAAATCTGACCCCTTTTTTCTGCAACGCACTCTATTGTCCCTGTACCACCCTTCCTGGCCTCATTCCAACCTCGTAGTCATAAAAATATCTGCATACTATTTTTCATCATTATTCTTTGTTTTCTGCCCTGCACTGGATCTTGCATCAATAGGCATACAAACATTTTAAACACTGCTTGTCATTCTGGAAAAAGTAAAAAAGTTGTTTCACATGAAACAGCAATGCAAATAATAATTTCGAGAAAATTTCTGGATGTAAATAGTTTTCGAAATGCAAAAAAGTCGCAACATGCACTAAAACATATCCCGTTAAAAGAGTAACTAACTCTTAATCATTTTCTCAAGAATATTTTTTAATGCCTGCAAAAAATGTTCTTCCGTAATTTCTGAAGATCATAAAAATGAAACACAATCATTCATCAAGATACAGGACACAGAATTCATTTCTAAATAATGACTTTCACTTCTGCCTGATGAGATGAATTTACCTTGACCGTTAAAATTTATGTGTATCAACACCAGTAAAATTTAAGGAAAAACAAAAGAAGATGATGTCAACTGCTAACATAAGGATAAATATGATAAAGGGACATAAACTGAAAATATATCATTTTGATATCTATCATTACTTCTAGTAATGATCCACGCTAAGATACAAACAAATCAATTGTAATGCTTCCAGTATATGTTTCAGTCCAGGAGAATATAAATTTAGAAAAGAGTTATAATTTACATATTCTTCATTTTTCAAAGGATCAATTCGTAAAAAGCAGTTCTTTCATTATTTAAATTAGATATATTTTGTTTCCGATCCTCTGGTCTAATATTTTGTTAAATAACACCAGTCTATGTTTCCATGAGATGATAAGGATTTATCTATTCAGTGAATGAGCAACTTTGCCCAGTTGATGTTATGATCAAGAACGCCAATCGGTTCTATTTGATTCAAAGAATGTCATCAACAAATTACAATAAATTTTCTGTTCAACCAATTAGATTTCCTCACCTTAATTTTTGCATTCGTACCAAGGGATTTTATAAGGTATGAGTTGCAAGTAGTTCAAGAATCATGAACCCAAAAGTTCTTTATGTGAGAGATGTTATATTTGGTTCATCTTTATAATTTTTTGAAAAAAGTAAAACTGTTTTAATCAAAAACTCAAGGTAATCATCCTGCAGTTTGTTCAAAATTAAAGAATCAGTCAATGAACAGTTACTTACTCAAAACACATTTCTATATTTATGTTTCTTCATTAGTCACCTAACGAAATCCAGCTTTGAAGAAAGTTGAGCAATGTTTCTTTGAAAACTGACAATCCATCAAAACTCCTTTCTCATCGGCAAACCTGGCAGAGTCAGAAAAATTTAAGCAAGAGTTTTGTCACCTTCTAATTCTGGATCCACGATAAATCATAAACCTCTTGTATGTTCGACAGTTCAGGATCGCTGCTTTTTACTTTGTTCAGTTCATCAACAGAAAGACTCCAGAATGCCGGATAAAGTTGACATCACAAATTGTTAAGCAAGAAATCGAATGATTCAATTTGAACGTGACACATAACCATAAATATAATGTTTCACATGAAACAACAGACTGTTACTCCATAAAAAAGAAATTACCAGTTATTGTTTTTTGGTTTCACGTGAAACAAACATCACAATAAGGTATTAGCCGCCTGCTCTTCACAAGTAAACAGTTCTCTTTTTCAAGTACTTTTTTCTGTCAGATTGAGCAGTAAATTTAAATGTAACGATTTTGACTCATGAGAATTACGTAGAAACTCGCATGTAGTAAAAAACGCATTTCAAAACTGTTCGTTTAAAAAGTTCATTTACTTTTCAGTCAGAATTTTCGATGTTGAAGTTTCTGGCATTAACTTCAAAGATAAGCTTATGATCGTGGTCTGATATCTTACCGTAATTGATATTCCTGTCAGCAGATAAATTTCAAGTCTTTGGTAAAAGAGCGATAGAATAGCAGTAAGGATTCATAGATAGTCATACTTTCAATATCAAAATATACACGACAGTTAAAATAACCCGGAATTTTATACGGTTCATTGATAGAATGTTCCTAACCACCATAGTCAAAACAAACTTACCAAAGTAATGTTAGAGTCAGCAATTTTACACCCAGAGTAAACGATCTGAAAAGGTTTCCTACTACTCGTATTTTGTCGTCAAATTTCATAGCTAAAATCCGAGAGGTGAAGCTATCCAAAATATCAACAGAGATGTCGCCACTCCTGTATCCTAAATCGTTCCTTTCTAATCCTTATCAAAGTTAATCAGATTTATGTCCTTCACCATGCTGGTTATTGCTTCAATCTGATAATACTTAAAATCCAGTCCGTTCATACGGAAGTTTTGCAGTATGGATTATAAAACCGAGTCAGAGTTTCTTCACCATGGTTGGTATTGTTTGCTATCATGGTACTGCACAGTATATTGATTTTCCTAAATGATTGTTCATCTCGATTATTGTGCATAATGCCGTATGGACTTTCGAGAAATGCTTCAGGTCCATTTCTGTTGTTCTGCAGGAATGTAACGACTATTTTGGTTCTGTTGCTGCTGCTCCAGGATTTTATCTCTTCATTGGAATGATCTTTCCTGAACGTTTCACCGGCATCAAAGACATTGTTCACAAGAGTGTTTGAGTTCTGTTTTCTTAAGTTCATAATATCCTGCAAAGTGTCACTTTAGCAGCGTGCTGTATATCATTGAACTTTCTGAATGATAGTTATATTTGATTGATTACATCATTAACAAAAGCAGTATCATCGTCCCTGCCCTGCTTTGCATAATCCTTTATAACATCGTCTGTTTTTGTCTGCTGCATAGTTGAGATCTATGACAAAATAGCGTTTCAGAAGAACCAGGAACAAACCTTTCATAAACAGTGCTGACTGACCGCCACTGAGTTCTATTCCAGTTTCCTCAGTCCACTTTTTGAATAACTAGTAGATTACGTCGGACATCAGGAAATTGAGTGATTCTACAGCATTGTCAATCAAGAGCTGTACCGGCAGTTTCTAATTTCTTACCAGAGAATGCATATAGACATACACTCTTTCCTTCACAATACCGAATATAACTGCACAGAGTTTTGGAAACTGATTTCTGCTCTTTTCTCTGCATTTCCGGCAGGTCTCGTCTAACCTTGGTTTTAGCGTTTCTCGGGTCTATTTACCGATATTCCATCACCGGATACAGCATGCAGTAAAGAATCGTATAACAGTAAAGTTGCTGTCAGGAAAACTCAAGCCCGTAGTTTGCCAGATTCATGATTATCCTGTTGAACGGATTTTTCATAATGAGCTATTCACATATAACATAAAGCATTGTGACTATGCTCATTCTGATCCTGGAAGGAAAATGCTGATTCGTTGAACTCGAAACAGGTACATTCTCTTCTTCAACTACGCCATTAGTTGCTGAACTACCGCTTTCATAAACTCTTTCAAGAACAGGTTTCAGGTTCTGATTTGTCACTTTCTCCAGATGTGAAAGTTAAAACATCGAATACGATTTCCTGTCAATATCGCTATTATCATTTTGTCTGCTTAGAATCCTTAAAAACCGCCTTTACTTATTTCCCATGCTGATAAAAAATTCTGCTACTTAAAACTGACAATCGTCTGTTCTTTAAAAAAGAGCATAACTTCATCAATTTTCTTTAACGCTGACTCAGGATAAACACAAACATTTAAAAAGAATCCTGAAATTCATACAGTTACAAAAACTTTAAAGAACGAAATTCAGCTCAAAATTATTAACTTTGCGAATATAGAAGAAATAAGTGTCTAGAAAATTTAATAACATACTTATTAACAAAAAAATTGTGTAGAGACGATTTTTGTTGATAATTGGAAAGTAGAACAAGCAATCAGAAAATTATTAACAAAATAAAGTACAAAAGAAGCAAAAGAGTACAATCAAAAAAACTTTCAAAAGGATCAGAGAAGGTAAAAAAATCTACTCACCCCTACCCTATCAGACCAAAAGCATAAAGATTGCTTTAAATTATTGTTCGAGTATCCAACATTAAGTTTTTTTTCAATTAAGATGATTTTCTTTCTGCAGATTCTCTAATGTTGTGTACCGTACAGGCAACGTCGAGAACAGGTGAGTTTGAAGTTATGTATTGGATCAGAAACAGCATAACATGCATAATGTTCTTATCAGACTTGTTTGGATGGCAGTCATGATTTGAACAGATGAGTATCTGAGGTCTATATTCTGTTTTCTCATGGCGACAGATCATCAATGCACATTTGAAAAAAAACACGGTCGCAGCGGTGTATATAATAGTCTTTTACCACTTCTGACAACGTCTCATAGGAGGTGCACTGAAACATCGTATCTTTGAATCTGTACTTCAGCTTCCGGTAAAAACTCTTGCATAGTGCGTTGTCCCTGGAGTTACTTCGACGCGGGCAGCATCGGATAAAACTATCGTCAGTAATCAGTTTCCGTAAGGTTGGGGAAAACTATGACTCCTCTGGGTTGCAGCAACAGTGCAAAAAAGACTTTCATACCTGCTAAATAACAGAAAAGGACTTGAATCTTTTCTCGAAGATCCGTTCAGCATTATGCATGATAATCGAAAGGAACAATCATTTAGGAAAATCAATATACTGTGCAGTACCATTATGGCAAACGATACCAGCCATGGTGAAGAAACTCTGACTCAGTTTTAAAATCCATTCTGCAAAACTTCGGTATGAACGAACTGGATTTTAAGTATTATCTGATGGAAGCAATAACAAGCATGGTGAAATAGACTTTGAAAAGGATTAGAAAGAAACAATTATAGTATACAGCGGACGTAGCATCTCTGATGATATTTTGGATAACAGCGACCATTGTAATTAGCTAAGAAATTTGACGACAAAAACGAGTAGTCGGAAATCATTTCCGGCCTTTTACCAAGCTCATGCAGCATCATCAGCATTGCTCCGATCAAGCATCCACACTGCCCAGTCATTCTTCTAACAATGGGACAATTCCAAATCCTGTTCACAGAAACTAAAAGGAGGCATAAACCTCCTCCTTGCTAACAGTCAGAATTTCTTATCAACAAGAAAACTCTGCAAAAACACACAAATCAGTAATCAAGATTTGCCTCGTTTGCGTGCTGCTCTATGTATGATTTTCTGAATGTTACGTCATCACCCATAAAATTGCTGAACCAGGTATCAGCGTTTGCTGCATCCTCGATAGTTACCTGCTTAAGGACTCTGGTTTCCGGATCCATTGTAGTTTCGAACAACTGATCCTTGTTCATTTCACCAAGTCCCTTATATCGCTGTATTGTAACTACTCTGGAGGCCTTTTTCATGAGTATATTAACAACATCAACAAAACTCTTAACGTTAACTTTGTCACCGCCCTTCATTGTCAGATATGCAGTATCATCAATGATAGCTTCGTTAAGTTCACGATACTCTCTTGCAATAGAATAGAATTTTGTTTTGTTTTTATTCTCGTCCACAGACTCATCAAAATAATTCTTATCTGTAGGAATAAACGAATAGAGAGGATTATTAATCAGATCCTCATTGACTATAAACTCGCTTGAAATACCGTGAGACGTAATCTTTACACGAGGATAATATCTGATCTTGTCAGCAGAAAACTCCGGACAGGTTTTCTCTACAACATCAAAAGCGAAAAGGGTTACATAATCACCGGTGTTTTCATAAAGTTTGGCAAATGAAGCTGTCCATGCTTCAATTTTCTCTTTACTGTTAAAATCATCAGTGTTCAGAGGTTCAACAAAAATCAGATTATCAACAATTTTTTCCGGATAGTTATAGTTGACAACCAGTTTATTCATGCACGTTTTCGTTCTCAGATAATTCTGAATATTGGCAAACAGAACCTCCTGAGATACAGCGGGAGCATCAGCACTAGGATAGTAGGAAACACCCTCTACAGCAATGTTTATCAGACGATCATCTCTTTCTGAATCGTTACGCACATAAAATTTGTTTTTGTTGGAATCACCGCCAACAGTCAACAAATACAGAGGTGGCTGAGCTATATAAACATACCCTTTCTCGAAAAGTTCAGGCATCTGTCTGAACAGGAAAGTTAAAAGAAGAACGGCAATATGTGCACCATCCACATCAGCATCAGTCATGATAATAACTTTATGGTATCTCATGCTTTCAATATTAAAGCCGCTGCCGTCATCATTCTCCGGTACATCATCATCATGAACCCGTCTGCGACCGTCACGAATACCGCATCCAAAGGACAGGATCATATTTGTAATCTGTTCAGAAGAAAGCATCTTCTCAATGGATGCCTTTTCAACATTCAGAATTTTACCTCTCAGAGCCAGAATCGCCTGTGTATTTCTGTCTCTGCCCTCCTTAGCTGAACCGCCTGCGGAATCTCCCTCTACTATAAAAATTTCACGATGAGCAGGATTCTTGTCTATGCAATCCCATAGTTTGCCCGGTAAACCGCTTCCAAATGAAGATTTTTTGCGGACTACCTCCCTGGCTTTTCTGGCAGCCTCTCGAGCCCTTGCAGCCTCCTGCATTTTATTGACTATTATCTTGGCATCCTTTGGATTCTGCTCAAGAAATTCAGTTAAACGGTCAGACATTGTTTTATCAACAGCTGTTCTGACCTCAGAACTTACAAGCTTATCCTTTGTCTGCGAAGAAAATTTAGGATCCGGAACCTTAACTGATATTACGGCAGTAAGACCCTCACGACAGTCATCTCCGGTAGTCTGGATACCTTCCTTTTTCGATGAGGATGTCTTGCCTGAATTGGCGTTGGATTCGATATAGTTATTCAGAACTCTTGTTAAGGAAGAACGGAAGCCGGAAAGGTGAGTACCACCATCTCTCTGCGGAATGTTGTTGGTAAAGCATATTACCTTTTCGTCATATCCGTCATTCCACTGCATGGCAACTTCGACGGTTATACCATCATCAGTCTGTTCAGAAAAATAGAAGGTGTTCTCATGTATAGGTGTCTTATTCTTGTTGAGATAGCCTACAAAACCCTTAATTCCATCCTCATGATGGAATAATTCTCTTTTATCCGTCTGACGCTCATCTACAAGCTCTATTCTCACACCGGAATTTAAAAAACTTAGTTCCTGAATACGGACAGCAAGCACGTCATATTTAAAGTTTATGTCCGAAAATACCTCAGGACTAGGCCAGAATCGAATCTCAGTACCTGTTTCAGAAGATTCTTCCATCATGGCAAGAGGTGCAACAGGCTTTCCCCCGTCAGTGTAGGTCTGCTGGTATCTGTGCCCCTGACGCCATATTGTAAGAACCAGTTTGTCAGAAAGAGCATTTACAACAGACACACCCACACCATGTAATCCACCGGACACCTTGTATGAATTGTTGTCAAATTTGCCGCCGGCATGAAGCACGGTCATAATAACTTCGGCTGCTGATACATGTTCCTCAGGGTGCATATCAACAGGTATGCCTCTTCCGTTATCTCTTACACTTACAGAGCCATCCTTGTGAATCTTCACGGAAATCAGCGAACAGTAACCGGCCAGGGCTTCATCAATAGAGTTGTCAACAACCTCATATACCATATGATGAAGACCTGAACCATCATCCGTATCACCAATATACATGCCGGGTCTTTTTCTTACAGCATCCAGTCCCTTGAGAACCTTAATACTGTCTGCATTGTAACCGGACTCATCAAGTGGGAGATCTTGTTCAGACATTTTTCTACCTTTGATTTATTAAATTATCTTTCAATTCAAATACACTGCACGGAGACTTCTGAAAAAATTTGGTTTCCTTCTCATCAATTGCAGTTATAAAAACCTGACCGCTAAGTGAAAACAGATAATCAGCAAGTTTTTCTCTTTTGTCCTGATCCAGTTCAGAAGCAAAATCATCAAGGAAAAACAGACAATCCTTCCTGCACTTCTTCTCATAAAAAGTGCTCTGAGCAAGCCGCATGGCACAGAGGAGCAGTTTTAACTGTCCCCGTGAGAGAATATCCTGAACCGGCTGTCTGTTGATCAGTATTCTCAAATCAGCTCGCTGTGGTCCGTAACAGGTAAATCCCTGCATTCTGTCCCTCTCAGCAGAAGATTTAAGAAGCTGAAGGAGCCCCTTTCTGATATCCCACCCCGGATACAACTGAAATTCAAAATCATACCCGGGCAGAAAATCAGAAACTATGGCTACTACAGTATCAGAGATATCTTCTGTAAAATGCTGACGATACTGATTCAATTTTTCTGAATGCTCAACAAACTCTGCATCAATAACATCAAGCATGTCACTCTTCACCGGCATCTTAAGATATGCATTACGCTGCTTCAGTGCACGCCTGAAGGATGACCAATGATAAAAAAAATCACTGTTGTGATAAAACGCCCCCCAGTCAACATAGGATCTGCGCTCCGCAGGACTGCCAAGAAGCAGTTCCATATCAGCAGGATGTACTATCTGCACCGGAGAAAGCACTGCCAGTCTGGAAAGAGCTGTTACATTTTCAGAATCGATCTTTATATCAAAACTGTCTGAGCTTCTTCTTATTCCTATACGATGCTCAGAACTCTGCCCGAACACTACAAAATCCTGCATTCCGTGAGCAATGACACTTGCCATATGGGATGTTCTGAAGGATTTTCCCCTGCAGAGAAAACCGAGTGCCTCAAGAACAGAACTCTTTCCTGATCCGTTATCCCCTACAATGATGTTCATGTGTTCATGAGGGTTCCATGATACTTTTGAAAAGTTTCTAAACCCCTCCATTTTTATCAAGGAAAACGCCATTGAACACTCAGCTGAAATATGAGGAATACCACAAAAATGATGATCTTTAACTGATGAATTTTAACATATTTTATGATAAAAATCGATCAGAGATGACCAAAGAGAATAAGCGGCATAAGCCTTCAGTACATGAAAATTAAGGAATAAAAAAAGGGCAGACATTCTCCGCCCCGCTAAATGAATAACTGCCAGATTTACAGTTTAACCAGCATGACAATAAATTTTTCCTCACAGTAATTAGATGATTCAACTGGAGAAATCAAAGAAGCTGTCTTGGTGTATGCATAGTTGACAAACTTGCTTGGTATGCACGTTAAAACATCCAAAAGATAGTTATAATTCAATGCTATTTTTTCCGGTTTGCCATCAAAGTTCTCCACGGGAACAGTTACGTTTGCCTGCTCATGACTGCCGTTTGTAGTAGACAGCGTTATTTTGCTCTCATCGATTTCCATAATGATTTTATTAAAATCTGAAGAGCGGCAGATCACAGTAATACTTTTAACTGCAGCCATAAGCATTTCACGATCTACCTTAAAAGAGGCCTTAATCTGGTTTTCCGGAGGAAAACAGGCATCAGGATCAATACAGGTTCCGTCAATAAGCTTGGTTAAAAAAGAAAACTTTTCAGTATCAAACTGGGCATGGTTTTTTCCGAATGACACTGTAACCTTGCTGTCAGAAGCTGTGAGAAGTTTTCTCAGAGTCATAATGCCGTTTCTTGCTACTATGACACCTGTTTTGCTGTCGGTTTTCTCCGCATCAAGCAAAGTATATTTGTAACAGGAAAGACGGTGGGAATCTGAAGACAGGAAAACAATATTCTGCCCGTCAAAACGCATGTTCATTCCGTTAAGAAAGACTCTGCAGTCATTCACACCCATGGAAAATGCTGTTGCATTCAGAATATCAATCAGGTCTGCCTCGGTAACATCAAAACAGTTTTTGGTTGTTACCTTGGTACAGCTTGGATAAAGATCCGGATTGTCACAGTTAACCTCATAAGAATTTCCGAGACGGGTAATCAGCATTTTGCCGGAAACTTCATCAAACTTGAAATTGATCAAATCCTCCGCCGTTTTATTCAGTTTTGACAAATCAACCTTGCAGATATCAAACAGTGAAGCGGCAGGAACCGCCACAGAACCGACAGATACAGTTCTGATAAGATTAACGGGAACGGAAATAACCATCTCGCTCTCTTCATTGGAACTGACCATTTTCAGACGTTCTTCGTTCAAATCAAGAAGCACATTTCTAAGCATAGGCTTAGGACCCTTGTAATCCCTTGCCAGGTTGACAATCTTGCCAAGATAATCAATAAAATCTGAACGAAGTACTGAAAATTCCACTTTAAACCTCTTTAAATTTTCAACTGATCGATAATGAAGTGATAATCAGCTGATACCTTGGGATCATTGGCATCAAGCTTTTTTCTTATTTTCTTACAGGCAGCCACAACTGTCGAATGATTTTTTCCACCAAAAAGCTCTCCTATTTCCTGGTGACTTTTTTCTGTCAGAGTCCGGACTATGTACATGGCCAGATTACGTGGATTGGCAATAGACTGATATCTCTTATCACTTTTAAGCTGAGCCACAGTTACGCAGAATCTCTGAGCAACAAGTCTGAGTATATCATCTACATTTACAAGTTTTTCACGAGACTGGATCTGAACTGCCAGAGCCTCCTTGGCAAGTTCCATTGTTACGGAAGTGGCATTCATGAAATCAAAGGTATTTCTGATATTTTTCAGAGCTCCCTCTATTTCTCTTACATTGGACATTACAATTCTTGCAACAAACTGCTGGACATCAAGAGGAATCTTGAGATTAAACTCTTTGGATTTGGATGCAATAATCTGTATTCTCTCCTCATATGACGGTATGGCGATTTCCATCGTAACACCCTCGCACAGTCTGGAAACGATACGGTTGTCCAGTTTTTCTATCTCCTTGGGATAGGTATCGCAGGTCACCACAATCTGTTTCAGATCCTCAAACATGTTTTTAATCATGTAGAAGAACTGCTCCTGGGTTTTTTCTCCTTTTGCAATGAACTGAATATCATCTATCAGAAGAACATCCGCGTTGGAATAAAAATTCTTGAGTTCGGCCAGTTTTTCACTCTTGCTCTGCTGACTGCTGCTTCCGAAAATCTGGGTAAAGTCCTGAAGGAACTCACCGCTGTTTACATAAACCACACGATAATCCGTGTTCTGACAGATTTCATTACCGATAGCATAAAGGAGATGAGTCTTGCCCAGACCTGATTTGCCGAGAAGAACCAGAGGATTAACCTGTCTGTTGCCCGGATCTGCGGCTACTTTTTTAGCAGCCGTGAAGGCGGTACAGTTTGAACTGCCCTCGACAAAATTGGAGAAAGTCTTTGATTTGATAGTTTTTATAATCTTTCCTCTGGACTGTTCCGCATCCGTATTGGATGATTTGCTCCTGGAAAAGATGTTGATATGATTGGTGACCCTGCGTTTCGGCTGAGAAACAATTTTCTGAGATCTGATCTGATCAGCTGAAACCGCATTATCCTGATCAGATCTCGCGGTTACAGGCACTGAAGACTCCTTTACATGGATCTGCTGCTCTGTTGATAACTCGGCTTTTGGTAAATTATTAACACTGTTTACCGGTAATTTATTAACAGATTTATTAACAGCCTCAGATCCGGACTGTGCCCCCTGCACCTTAAGTACAACTTTTCCTAAAGAAAAAGTAGCGTAGGCTTCGGCAATATTCTTAAGATAGAACTTTTCAACGTACTGATAAATCATCAGATTCGGGCAAGAAAGAATCAATTGATCATCAACAAGCTGAGGCTGAAGATTATTGATCCAAAGATTCATTTTGGAATATTCAATCTGATTCTTCAGAATTTCCTTGATTTTATTCCAGACTTCCGCATCCATACAAAAATCCCATAAACGCATAAAAAAGCCATATGCAACGGTGCTTTAGAAAACATCGAAGATAAAATTGATCAGAAAAAAATCGAATTAAAAGATCTTAAACTTCGAACATGGAAACACCAGGCAAAAGCTATGCAAATTTTTTTACTACCGTAAAACCGCAAAAAAACACAGTTTATCTTAAGTATACAAATTTGAACGAAACAAGCTTAGGCTGCAGGTAACAAGCCTGAACTTAACAAATAAAAATGTGCATATATAAAGCTCAAAACCTGCCTAAACAGTAAAAAAACAATCGATCAGAAACCGGCACAAAAAGGTTATTAACAGTTTTTATTAACAATCTGCAAAGATAAATGCAATACTTTTCTTCCCGAATTTGCAAATGATCAAGTTGTAATAGTTTTGTGACCCTACTGACAAAGTACAGACTAAATCGACCTCAAGAAGGGTAACCGCTATTTTATCACCATTGAAAACAAAATAGCAGATCTCAGAAACAATTAATCCGCTGTTAATAATTTCCAGACTGTATTTTCGTATCATATTGATTTTTAACATGAATTTAGATTAGTTTGAGACCATTAAACAGCAGATCAGACATTTTACTCATGGTTATTTTTTAATCTGATCAGATCTGATCAGATTAAAAAATATTGTCAAAAAGATTAGTTGATATTTTTCACAATAATGGTAAAATTCACTCGCTTTCTTATACATTTCAAGAGATAAGAAGGTAGATTCAGCTTTGTTGGTTGTATCTAATATTGTAATGCGGAGATTATTATGAAGCGTACATATCAACCATCTGTAATCAAACGCGTTCGCACCCATGGCTTCCGTGCCCGTATGGCAACCGCTGACGGCCGCAAGGTTCTGTCACGTCGCCGCGCAAAGGGTCGTGTTCGTTTGACAACAGTATAATGACAAATTTATGCTTTCAAAGGGAGTTACGTCTCGTAACTCCTGATCAATACAAAAGAGTCTTCGATAATCCTGTCAAAGCTTCCTCGCCAAATCTAACCATCCTCGCACGTTCCAGCGAATTAGATAATATCCGTCTTGGTCTTGTTGTACCTAAAAAGGTGCTTAAACGTGCAGTGGACAGAAACAGAATAAAAAGGCTGACCCGAAATTATTTCAGACTTAATCAGCACACTCTGCCTAAACTTGACTATGTAGTGATAGCAAAGGGGAAAATCGGAGAATTGACCAACGTTGACATAGTGAATCTTCTTGAAAAATTATGTACAGTAATCTCACGCCGCTCCAGAAAATAGGTATCGGACTTATTGTCATATACCAAAAAACACTGAGCAGGCTTACCCACGGCTGCTGCCGCTTTACTCCAAGTTGCTCTGAATATACAAAGCAGGCAATTGCCATTCACGGATTCTTCAAGGGTTGCCTTATGGGTGCCTACAGAATACTCCGCTGCAATCCTCTCAATCCAGGGGGATATGATCCCGTACCTCCGAGAAAAATCAAAAAGAAGGATTACATGAAGTAACATACTCTGAACGGAGTCGGACTTCTATTCCTGCAGATACTGTCAGCTGATTTATGCAGCGTAAAAAAACAGTCGGGATTTTCCATGTAATTCTCTTTTTATCTGTCGCCTGGACTCTTCTCCCTGTTTCATTCCAAAATTATTCCGGCTGTCAGAGAAAATTTAGCTCTTTCTCATCACTTAACACTTTGATTTTATTAAGATTACTTAATAAAAATGCTCATTATTTTCAATATTGGAAAATTGCATCAAATCTCATTTTTTTATATAATCACGATTATTTTTTGTCTAGTTGATCACAACTTTGACTTTTCTTAAGAATCAGTATTTACTGTCAGCAAATACTCGCTGACAATTAGTGATTTCAATCACAAAATTGTAAAGAGTATAGTCTGAGTGATTAATAACAGGATTTATCCATGAAAGTAGAAAATCAGGATATTTTCATATCAGAGACACAAACAGGAAAGATATTTCAGAAAGCTTTTCGTATAAAAATTTAACTCTTATTGAAAAAAGAAAAGGGTGGATTATGGATGTTGTCCATTAATCTATTTTGTGATGTAAATCACTAATTATCAGTAATCAAGCAGTAATATGGAAAATACTCGTAATTTCAGTTTTATGATTCTGTGCATCACGTCCATAATGCTTTTCATGGCATGGAACGGTGACATAGAAAACCTTAAAAGAAAGGCGAATCAGCCTGCATCAATCAGTGTTTCTGAAGTTCAGGAAACAACGGATACGTCAAACCTGATAAAAATCAAAACAGATGTTTATGATCTTACCATTAACCTTCTGGGCGGCGACATAATCGACGCCAGGTTGCTTAAATACCCGAAAACAGTTGATGACAATACGCCGATTTCTCTTCTGCAGACTTCTTCAGACTTCAGATATACCCTCATGTCAGGTCTTACTGAGAAGAACGGATGTGACAACAGCAAAGGGCGGGCCAGTTATACAGCCGATCGCAAAGATTATGATATTGGAAGTTCCGATATACTGGAAGTTCCAATGAAATTCATCCGTGACGGAATCACCTATGAAAAGAAGTTTGTTTTCAGAAAGGGGCATTATGACATTGATATAGTCTACAATGTCAGCAACAACTCAGACGATCAGATTGTGGTACGCCCTTTCGGCAGCATCTACCAGACAAAGGAACTGCCGCAGGCTGACGATACTCCTCTTTTCATGGTGAATTCATACCGCGGAGCCGCCTACTCTACTGACAGTTCAAAATATACGAAAATATCCTTTGACGAGCTGTCTGACAAGGATGAGGACATTGCTTCCTCCCATATCAAGACCAGTGGCGGCTGGGTAAGCATGATCCAGCACTACTTTGCTGTTGCCTACATCGGAGGCGGTGACGTAAGAAATGAAATATACAGCCAGGAAGCAGGCAACGGGAAAGCTGCAATAATAGGTCTGTACGGACCAGTGGTTGAAATACCTTCCCAGGGCAACGCATCAATTACCAACAAGGTATGGGTAGGTCCAAAGGAGCAGAAGGAGATGGACGCGATAGCTCCTCACCTTGGTCTTACAGTTGATTACGGCTGGCTTTGGTTCATTTCAGAGCTTCTGGTCAACACCATGAAGTTTATCTACGGATTTGTTGGCAACTGGGGATTCGCCATTATTGCCATCACTTTCATAGTAAGAGGCATCCTCTACCCTCTCACAAAGGCTCAGTACATATCCATGGCTAAAATGCGTCTTATTGCGCCTAAGATGCAGGAACTCAGGGAACGCTACCAGTCAGATCCTCAGGCATATCAGAAAGCTACGATGGATCTCTACCGCAAGGAAAAAGTTAATCCTGCAGCCGGCTGTCTTCCTATACTAATCCAGATGCCGATTTTTATCGCTCTGTACTGGGCGCTGATGGAATCGGTGGAACTAAGGCAGGCGCCTTTTGTATTCTGGATAAAGGATTTATCTGTCAATGATCCTTACTTCATTCTTCCTCTGCTCTACGGTCTTACAATGTTCCTGGTACAAAAGATGAGTCAGAGCAACATGCAGATGATAAGTCCTATGCAGAAGAAGATTTTCATGATGATGCCTGTTATCTTTACACTGATGTTTATGACTTTCCCGGCAGGTCTGACTCTTTACTGGACTGTCTCGAATATCTTTACCATCATCCAGCTGAAATTCATCTATGATCATCTGGAAAAGATAGGCCTTCATACAAAAAATACAACCAAGACAAAGGCTAAAGTTTAAAATTCTTAAAGAGAATATAATTCTGAAGCGGTATCCAATACCGCTTTTTTTAACCTGCGGCGGTAAATCATGAAAGACAACAGGACAATAGCAGCCATAGCAACCCCCATAGGTCGCGGAGGAATAGGGATAATCAGAATATCCGGCTCCTCTGCCCCGGCATGCGCCGAAAAAATTCTCGGTCATGTTCCAAAACCAAGATATGCGGAATACCTGCCTTTCAGGGACAAAAACGGAAAGGTGCTTGATCACGGCATAGCCTTATATTTTCCAAAGCCAAACAGCTACACTGGAGAGGATGTTGTAGAGATACAGGCTCACGGTGGTCCTGTTGTGCTTGATCTGCTGCTCAGAGAGATCCTTGAAACGGAAAATGTCAGAGCCGCAGAGCCCGGCGAGTTTACAGAACGGGCGTTTCTTAACGACAAGATGGATCTTACCCAGGCGGAAGCAGTTGCAGATCTTATCGATGCCTGTTCAGAACAGGCTGCCAGATCGGCATCAAACTCTCTTCACGGAGAATTCTCCAGAATTATCAGCAAACTGAGAGACAAACTTATTGACGTAAGAACATACATAGAAGCCTCCATTGACTTCCCTGAGGATGACGGCGTCGATTACATTACAGACGGCGGGATAGCTGAAAAAATTGATGATCTTATAAATGAAACAGATAGTGTGAGAAAAGCTGCTATTAACGGATCCGTGATAAGAGACGGCATGAAAATAGTGATAGCAGGTCGTCCAAATGCAGGTAAATCCAGCATACTCAACCGTCTGTCAGGTCAGAATACAGCAATAGTTACAAATGTGGCGGGAACAACCAGAGACATACTCAGAGAGCAGATTTTCATAGACGGAATGCCCCTTCACATCATTGATACGGCAGGTCTCAGAGAAACTGAAGACGAGGTTGAACAGATTGGTGTTAAACGGGCGTGGCAGGAAATAACAGAGGCCGATCTGGTGCTACTTGTCCTGGATATAACTCTGGGGGAAAAGGAAAACGTACAGATCTACAGAGATATAACAGAAAAGTTTCCTGCTAATCTGCCTGTCTGCATTATTCTTAACAAATCGGATCTTGCCCCAAAGGAGACAGATGAAACTTACTCTGACTTCAGCCGGGAAAATATAATAAGACTGTCGGCAAAAACCGGCGAAGGACTGGAGGAACTGAAAAAGTATCTCAAGGAAACCATGGGCTATTCATCATGCACAGAAGGCACATTTATTGCCAGAAGAAGGCATCTTGAAGCACTGGATCGCACCGGCAGCCACCTGATTGCTGCAAAGGAGCAAATCCAGACATACATGGCCGGAGAACTTGCTGCAGAAGAGCTGAAATATGCACAGAACAGTCTTAACGAAATAACGGGAGAGTTTACTTCTGACGACCTGCTTGGAAAAATATTCGGATCCTTCTGCCTCGGAAAGTAAGTTCTCAAAAAGGAATTTTCTTAAAAATCAGCCTATCTGCGACATGGAGTTTACACAGATCCCAACCAGCACTGCGGCAAGAACTGCCACCAGCACCATAATATAAAGACCTACTTTCGACTTCTGCTCCTGATGAGTGTCGAATTCCTCCTTTCTCTTCACATTAAGAGAAGCTGAATTCTTGCTGAATTCATTCTCGCCAGGCTCCTCTTCATCAAAAGAATACCTGGACTTAGGTTTCGGTTTGTTCTCCACCTTATGCTCATTCTCACGGATCACATTATGTGCATTTTCCTGATCCTTGCTGAGAGAAAAAGAATTAGATACTCCAAAGGATACTTTCCTGCGTTCTTCATTTTCCGGTTCAGAAGCTGTTGCCTGTACAGCGGTACTTTCATCAGGCACTTCCATGGCAACTGACACAGTCACCGGAGGAGGCATGTCAATACTCGGCATAGCCTGATAGGAATCTGATACTGAAGATGAAATCTCCGGCTGATTATTTACTGCGGCAGACTCCTGGATGTTACCAGTATCTGGCGAAACAGCAGGATCAACATCCCGAGCCACAAAAATACTGGTCTGGGTTCTTACAGCAGGCTCCTGAACAGAAACTGATTCGAAAGAACTCTGAACCTGCTTTGACTTCTCCTGTTCCTTTTTATTTTCGTCTTCAAGAATTTCCTGAGGATCGCGGTTTAACTCTTCAACTATATCTGTTCTGGACAGAATCTGCCTTTCCTGAGGCATTCCAGGTTTGGGAGCCTTTTTAGACTCTTCCCTGACTCCTGATGCCTTCTTCATTTCCTTCTTGAAATCAAGGATCAGTCTGGCGAGCTCATAATCCTCAGCCAGCTGCCTCAGGGTTGCTTCAGTAGTTGAAGGATTGCCGGCTGATGTTTTTTCAATTACAGGAAGACCTGCATCCTCATAAATAGCCTTTATTAACTGTTTATTTGAAAGAAGATTAAACTGATAACCTACTATTTTGAAAATTTTGGATTCAATATCACTTTTAGTGGCCATAGAAACAACCCGGTTTTTATCTTGTTATAACCCAATCCATTTTAATATAAAGACCCGTTGAAAAGTAAGAGTTAGAACAAATCTTTTATCAGATTATTGCATTCTTTGATCCATACCTCGTTAAGCGAATCAACAAGATATGAAAAACCGTCTTCAGTCTGTCTGATCCTGCTGCTGAATTTTCCATTTTTAAGAACATCATCCTTCATATAAATGTACGTTCCTTCGATTTCTGCATATCCGTCAGCCGACCCGTTAAACCTTTTAAGAGAGACGTTAAGGACAGCATCGTCATAAATGCCCGCCGGCCTCAGAGATGCAGGAAATGCCACAACATCCGAACCGGTTAAACTGTTTATCTGCTCGGCAAGAATATTCTGCATCTGAATACTCAGACTTTCACTCCACAGGTTGTTCTTTGACAGGACCAGCAGATCACCGGAATAGTATGCTATTCCTCCGTTATCCAGAAAAGACGGCACTGTCACCTTTACTGTTACCTTTCTGCACTTGTTGCACTGCTTGTTCGCAACCGCGGCAGACTGTTTATCTCCCGCCAGTGTGTAGTAGGATGTTCTTTCAGTTACTGACGAACTGCATCCTGCAAGCAGACAGGTTACAATTAAAAAACATGATGTTAAAAATCTCATAATAATCTCCTATCTGCCAGCCTTTGGTCTGTCATCTCCTGAATCATCACCGAAAATATAGCGGTTAGGCTGCTCATTAGTCTTCTGCACCATAGGATTAACGGATTTGAGCGTATCTCTTATGCTGGACAGAAGACTTGTCAGTTCGCTGTACATTTCAGAATTTGATGAGTACGAATCCATAGTCTTCTGAATCTGAATCAGTGTCTTGTTGATGGAATTAAGAACAGATGCTCTGCCGCTGTCACTGGTAATTTTTTCCAGATTGGAAGCAAGACCTCTGAGCGTTGATATGGCCCTGGTAAGTTCATCAACCATTACGTCAATCTTCTCATTTGTAGCCTTGAGATTCAGACTGTTCAGATTATCCAGAAAAGTATCAAGTTTTTTCTGAATAGATTCAAACCCGGTTACAACCGACGGTATCACGGTATAGTTCCGGAATTTTTCAGTCTTTCTGCTTCCGACGTTTTTACCATAACCGTAATTAAGATTAATAACCATGTTACTGCCGATTAAACCGGAACTCTCCACACTCGCAGACAAACCATTGGATACGGCATTATCAACTTTTGTCCTAAACTCTTCAAATGTCATCTTGAGTTCAGGATCTACTCTTTCCCTGTCAATTCTTAAAATAACAGGTATCATTATTTTATCAGCAGGTTCAAACAGATTTTCGTTATCATAGTTGCTGTCCACAACCTCACCAACCTGAATACCGAGATGCATAACCTTGGATCCTGGATCAAGAGTCTTGGAATTTCCGTCAAGAAGAACGGCATACTCTACAAATTCATCATATTTTTTGATGCTTATATCCTCCATTTTTCCGTAAAGAGGAAACTTTTCCTCACTGTAGGCTGCCTTTCCCAGAGGAGAATCCTTAGGAACATCAAAACTGACACCTCCGTTGATAAAATTTTCAATAGATGCAACCTTTATGTTAAGACCGGTCGGACCGAGACTCATATCAAGAGCTGATGAATACCAGAATTTTGAATTCTCGGTTACAAGAGCATCGTATGGACTGTAGATAAAGCCTCTGTGCTCCATGCGGCGGGATTTAAGAGAGAAATTTGACTCCACAATCACACCAACCTGATAGCCGTGATATGTAATCGGCTCACCCACCAGCGAATTGCTTTTATCAGACAGGTCATTGAGATTTATATAAATGCCTCTTGTCTTGCTGCCGATTGTTACAATTTCATCCATAAGATCGTAGGTGTTCTTCCTGACAGTACTTCTTCCAGGATACATTTCTATGTAAACTCCGGAAACAAGAGTGTCCAGTCCGCTGATACCCTGGGAATTTATTCTCGGCTTTACAAGAGACAGTTTGGAATCCTCAACCAGAAGTCTGTTTGCCTCCCTGTTCATGACAGCCTTCAGAACTACCTTGCTCAGATCCTCGGAAAGAGTAACCTTTACCACCTTTCCTATGGTAACGCTGTGATATTTGATCTCGGTTTTGCCGGCCACAATACTGTCAGCATTTTCAGCATACAAATAAATTGTTTCACCGATTGCCGAAAAGTGGCGGTACAGAAGAAAAAGACCGATAAAGACAGCCACAAGAGGAACAATCCATATTGAAGAAACGTTTTTCAATTTACTTTTAGATAGCACGTTTTTCTCTCATCACCAGGTTTAATTTGAAAACTATCAGCAGTTTATCAGCTGTGACAGCGTAAACATTTCTTCTGCTGAAGAAATAATCATAATTTATAAAATCAGTACTTAAATTTTGCACAGCGCGAGTTCCGTGTTAACAGAACATCATCGTGTTCATACAGAGCGAAGTTTAAATATGCAAATCAGTCTGAATTACCCCGAATTTCCGCTTCCGTATCCGTGCTTTCCCACAAATATCTGGAATCAAAACTGTTTGCTGAAAGCATGGTTAACACCACCACTGCACAGAATGACAGAGACGCAGTTCCAGGATAAATAGACATGAGCGATCCCATCTGAATAAGAGCTGTAAGTATGGCCACAACAAAAACATCAACCATTGACCATTTTCCTATGAACTCTGTAAGATGGTAAAGTCTGGTCTTGTATCTGGTGCTTCTGAATCTGTTAAACTCTATACACATCCAGAGACTGAAAAGAATGGCAATTTTTATTATCGGAACTGCAACACTGGCCACAAATATAATCACTGCTATAGGATAGGATCCGGACTCCCACATATACACAACACCGTCAAGGATTGTCGATGCGGAAGCACTGCCCATATATTCAGTAATCATTATAGGCATCGTATTGGCCGGGATATACATTATCACGGCGGCGATAAGAAAAGCCAGACATCTCTGCTGAGAATTCTTTTTACGCGGCTCTATCTTATCTCCGCAGCACAGACATCTTTCATTTTTACCGCTGTTTACAGCCTCGCAGGTTTCACAGCGGACAAGATCTTCTCTTGATCCCTTGCGACCGGCAAGACTCTTATAACCCATAAACCGCTCAAGCCGGACCAGTTTGTTCCATACAAACCACTGATCAACAGACGAAACCACCTTGATATAAAAAAATATGAAAATACAGAAACAGAAAAAACCGCCCTCAAGAGTTATATCAACCATGGATATGAGTTTTACCATGCTTACCAGTGTAGCCACCAGAAAAACCTCTATCATGCTCCATTCCTTCAGCCTGAAGAAAAGTTTTGCCAGGGGTTTAAGAAATGACGGATACCTGTGACACAGAAAAAAACCGTAAATAAATCCTATTATCAGCAGACAGATGAAAGGAAAAAGCTGCATGCAGCAGTATATGAAAATACCAAGATATTTATAATCCTCATCCACTATTGATGTTACAGTCTCTCTTATGTTCATCTCTATCATGATGCCGCCCATTCCTATCTTCATGAACGGAAGAAGTTCAACGCACAGAAAGAGAAACAGAGATACAACGGAGTAGATAAATGGCAGGACTACCGGCTTGTGTGCCAGAGATGAAATCAGTGAACCGCATACGTCACAGGTAAATCGCTCTCCCTCCTTAAGCTCAGGAACCCTGATTACTGTGTCGCAGTAGGGGCATATCTCAACATGCTCGGGTATTACCTGTGGTGAATAACTCATAAATCTAACCGCTAAAGTTTCAAAAAACACTCCTGGTACGGCAGTGTATTTTATCAAAAAAAAGAGTTTATAAAGAAGTACAAAACATGGCTCACACATATTTTTAACAGAAGAAGTTAAGCAAAAAACCATATATAATCTGTGTTTACAGAAACTATTAACAAAAATTCAACATAATCAGATTTTTAGGGAGCTGCATTGTGACAGAAAAACTGAAGTGGGATATATTCTGCACTGTTGTAGACAATTTCGGAGATATCGGTGTTACATGGAGATTTGTTAAGGAACTCAGCCTGCAGGGAAAAAAGATAAGACTGTTTCTCGACAGAACAGATGTTTTAAACAGGTTTGAATCAGTAATCAAACCTGATATTGACAGACAGGAATTTGGCGAATCAGTCACCGTAATAAAATGGAGTGATAATACAGACTTTGGTAATGTCGGTGGAACAGAAGCAGTCGTTGAAATGTTCGCCTGTCATATTCCCGACAGATATGTTTCGCAGATGAATGACAACTGCCTGTGGATAAATGTAGAATACCTGACAGCAGAGGACTGGATTGAAGACTGTCACGGACTGATGTCACTGGATCGGGGCAGACGCAAATATTTCTTCTTTCCCGGTTTCACGGAAAAAACCGGAGGAGTCAACTTTGAACACTTCCAGATAACAGAACAATACAGTCATTCAGACTTTACCGATATGCTGTTTGACTGCGTTAACAGACTGAAAAAACGCGAAAAAAAGAATCTGCTGATATTCAGTGTATTCACATATGCAAACAACGTAATGGCGGATATCATCTGCAGGTATAATTTCGGAAACAGCATCGATCCGGTCTTCATAATGCCGGAAGGTCTGCTGCTTGATTATATGCTGAGTAACAGTTCAGACTGTCTGAAACCGATTGATAATAAAAACGGCAACAGTGAAATTAAACTCTTTGAAAGCACTTCCGGTTCAACAGTTGCCGTTATCCCCATGGTATCCCAGGATGATTATGACGAGATTCTCCGACGATGCGACATGAATTTTGTCCGCGGAGAGGATTCTTTCATAAGAGCACAGATGGCATCAAAACCATTTATCTGGAATATTTATCCGCAGGATGAACAGTACCATCTGGTAAAACTTGACGCATTCACTGATAAATACACTTCACGATATCCAGATGAATTAAAAATGGCGTACTGCGAATTTTCAAGGGAATTCAACAATGAAGATTTAACAAATCTTCAACAGCATTTTCAACAGATCATTTCAGGGTTATCAACAATTGATCAACATATAAAGGAGTGGCGTAACTCATTGATAAGAATGGGATCATTGACAGATAACATCATCAAATTTGCCGAAAAACATTAAAAATCGTATAATTGCCGAGATGGTTGACACCAGATCCAGTTTGTAAATTCTGCAAATCAGCAGAATTTTAGTCTGTTACATAATTAATAAAGAGAACATTTATATGAAAATCGCACAAGAAGTTCGTGCCGGAAATGTAATAATGGTCGGCAAGGATCCTATGATTGTTCAGAAAAGCGAATTCAACAAATCAGGTCGCAATGCGGCAGTATGCAAAATGAAGTTGAAGAATCTTCTGACAGGTACCGGAACAGAAATGGTATTCAAGGCTGATGACAAGATTGAAGACATTATCCTTGAGAAGAAGGAATGCACCTATTCATACTACAGTGATCCTATGTATGTATTCATGGATACAGATTACAACCAGTATGAGGTAGAGAAGGAAAATCTCGGTGATGCTGTTAATTACATTGTTGACGGAATGGAAGACGTCTGCACAGTAACCTTCTATAACGGACGTGCAATTTCTGTTGAACTTCCTATAACCATTGTCCGCACAGTTGAATACACTGAGCCTTCAGTTCGCGGTGACACCTCCGGCAGAGTAACCAAACCTGCAAGACTGGCCGGCACAGGTTATGAAATAACTGTTGCAGATTTCGTCGAAACTGGTGATAAAATCGAAATTGATACCAGAACAAACGATTTCAAGAAGAGAATCAAGTAAAAATTAAACAGTACATAAACAGAACCACAGATCTGATCAGATCTGTGGTTCTTTATATATGTATCGGCTGATCAGAGTAACTGTTAACATTCAGATCTGGATAACAGGTTATAAATCCTGAAATACCATGTAAAAAGACTGATAATACTTTTCGAAAACCAGAAAAACACATTTTTTATTAACACTTTGCTCTATGATCAGATCAGCAGGTATTAACAGGTTTGCTGATCTGATCAGATCTTTATGTAATCAGATCTGATCAGATCTATAAACAGATCTTTCGTTCCTAATAGAAACAACAACAAACTAATTAATCAATAAAAGAAATAAGAAAGAGAAACGGCGTTCACCGTGAGGCGTTACAGAAAATCATGCGTTACAACGACAGCTTTGACATTATAGTAATCGGTGCAGGACATGCAGGCATAGAAGCAGCAGCAGCTTCAGCCAGAATGGGAATGAAAACTCTCCTTCTCACACACAACATAGATTCAATAGGACAGATGTCATGCAATCCAGCCATCGGAGGAATAGGAAAGGGTCATCTGGTAAGAGAAATTGACGCCATGGGCGGAATAATCGCCGAGGCTATAGATCATGCCGGCATACAGTTCAGAACTTTAAATTCGTCAAAAGGACCGGCAGTAAGGGCAACAAGAGCTCAGGCTGACAAACGTCTCTACAGACAGGTGGTTCAGATGATGCTGGAAGGATACCCGAATCTTCAGATCTTTCAGCAGGCTGCAACTGATCTGACAGTGGAAAACAACACTGTCACCGGAGTTGTTACCCAAGCTGAAATAAAATTCAGGGCAAAGGCGGTAGTTCTCTGCTCAGGAACCTTTCTTAACGGTATCATCCATATCGGTCTTAATCATTATTCAGGAGGCAGAGCCGGTGATCCTGCATCTGTCAGACTTTCCGACAGACTCAGAGATCTTGGTCTGAAAATGGGAAGACTCAAAACCGGAACACCGGCAAGACTGGACAAGAGATCAATAAACTTTTCCATTCTGGAGAAGCAGTACTCTGATAACCCGATTCCCGTTTTCAGTTTCATGGGAAAAGCGGAGGATCATCCGGCACAGCTTCCATGCTACATAACTGCAACAAACGAAAAAACCCATGACATCATCAGAAGTAATCTGGACAGAAGTCCTCTTTACTCCGGAGTCATTCACAGCATAGGTCCGAGATACTGTCCTTCAATTGAAGACAAAATAATGCGTTACCCCGACAAGACATCTCATCAGATATATCTTGAACCGGAAGGCTCAAACACCTATGAATTCTACCCGAACGGAATTTCCACATCGCTTCCTTACGATGTTCAGCTGAATTTCATTCATTCCATGAAAGGTCTGGAAAATGCCGTAATAATGAAACCGGCATACGCAATCGAATACGACTTCTTTGATCCTACTGAACTGAAATCCAATATGGAAAACAGATGTATAAACAATCTGTTTTTTGCAGGACAGATCAACGGAACAACAGGCTACGAGGAAGCGGCAGCTCAGGGACTTCTTGCAGGAATCAACGCGGCACTGAGAGTTCAGAACAAAGAAGGTTGGTGTCCAAAAAGAAACGAGGCATACGCCGGAGTTCTGATGGACGATCTTACAACCCTCGGAACAAAAGAACCTTACCGCATGTTTACTTCAAGAGCTGAATACAGACTCATTCTGAGAGAAGATAATGCGGATGAAAGACTTACTCCGAAGGCAAGGGAATTCAACATGATTTCTGAAGAAAGATGGAAATTCTTCTGCATGAAACAGGAGCAGATAGCAAAAGAGAAGCAGAGACTTCAGAACACTCACATTGGTCCGGGTTCAGAAGACAGCGAAAAGCTGAACAAACATCTCAACAGTCCTTTAACCAAAGCCAACAGTCTGAGCGAAATACTCTGCCGACCTGAGATGAACTACCATCTGCTTAACGAAATACTTGAGTTTGACGACAGCGAAATACATCCGCAGTCAAAAAGACAGATTGAAGATCAGATAAAATATGCAGGCTACATCAGACATGAACTGGAGGACATAGAAAGAAACAGGAAAAACGAAAATACAATCCTTCCTGAAAATCTGGACTATAGGGAGGTTCCAGGTCTGTCAAACGAAGTTGTTGCCAAACTGAATCTTCATAAACCGGAAACCATAGGCAAAGCCATTAGAATTTCCGGCATAACACCGGCAGCCATATCAATGCTGCTGGTTTATCTGAAGAAAAAGGGAATACTGGGGAAAAGAGCATAATGAAGGAACTTCTGCTAGATCTTCTGTCAAAAACTGAAATTTACGTCAGTTCAGAGCAGATAGATAAACTCGTCGGATATGTAAACCTCCTGAGTAAATGGAACAGAGCATACAATCTTACTTCAGTAAGAGAGCCCAGGGAAATGATTTCCAGACATATTATGGACAGTTTGATTATAAACAGCTATCTCAGAGGAACTACTTTTGCAGATGTGGGTTCCGGCCCAGGTCTGCCTGGAATACCGCTTGCAATTATCTCTGAATCGAAAAAATTTACTCTGATAGATTCCAGAGTAAAAAGATCTGTGTTTCAGCGACAGGCTGTAATGGAACTGAATCTTCGTAATGTGGAAATAATCAATTCCAGAGTAGAAGAAATAAGAAACAGATCATTTGACGGCATTATTTCAAGAGCTTTTGCCTCCCTAACAGACTTTTCCGGACTGTGCAGCAATATCACCGGCGATCAGACTCTGTTTTATGCCATGAAGGGACATCTGAAACCTGAAGAAATCCAAGGCATAGGTGACAGAATAATATCAGCGAATTCACTGTCAGTTCCCGGAAATGAAGCAGAAAGGCACCTGGTTATATTTAAACCATGAAAACATCAATAAAATCATCCCTAAAAATTGTGATATAATTAACAAATGCAGTATTGTCCTGAGAAACGGACAGTGATAACAGATTAAAACTCTTTTTAAACCTCTATCTTCAGGTGGTTATTGTGGGTAAGGTAATAGTAATTTCAAATCAGAAGGGCGGTGTAGGAAAAACAACTACCTGTGTTAATCTGGCAGCTTCTATTGCAGCGGTCAATAAGGCTGTCCTTTTAGTTGATCTTGATCCTCAGGGAAACGCGACTACTGCATCCGGAGTAGACAAGTTTGATCTCACATATACAATTCAGAACGTCCTTACTGATAAAATGCCGATACGGGATGTTATTGTTAAAAAAGAGAACACCAGCGGCGGATATGATCTTCTCCCGTCAAATGGAGATGTGGCTTCATGCGAGGTTACACTCATAAACGAAATAGCAAGAGAACAGATCCTGAATAACGCACTTTCCCAGGTAAAAAATGATTATGACTACATTTTCATTGACTGTCCTCCGTCTCTCAGTCTGCTGACTGTAAACGGGATGTGCGCGGCAGACTCGGTCATTGTTCCGATGCAGTGCGAATTCTTTGCTCTGGAAGGTCTGACAGATCTTATTGCAATTATTGGCAAGCTTTCTCAGGCAGTTAATCCAAGACTTAAGATAGACGGTATCCTGAGAACCATGTACGATAACCGCAACAAACTGGGATCAGAGGTTTCAAATCAGTTGAGAACCTACTTCGGAGACAAACTCTACAGAACAGTTATTCCGAGAAATGTAAAACTGGCCGAGGCTCCAAGTTTTGGAAAGCCTGCATATTACTATGATAAAAAATCTCTCGGATCAAAAGCCTATCTGGCACTTGCCGGGGAAATACTGAAAAGAGAGGAAAAGGAGAGAGAGCAGCAGGCAAGTGCATAGCACCTGTTAAATCCTTAAAATTCTTTTTTTAAGATCCGATGTGAGTTGGATCTTTTTTGTTTTAAGCAAGTTCAAAGAATGCCGGTTTTAACGGCAGATTTTGATGACTATGTAAACGTACATGTTTAAAATTGTAGACCACAATAATTTACTTTCTAAAGCTCAGATTTAATCGCTGGAGATTTTTATAAATGGCTGGAAAATTAGGTATGGGCCTGGACAATATGCTGTCTAGAGCAGGATTATCCGATCCTTCACCAAATGAGGAACAGACAAAGGTAAAACTGATCAATTCCGACAGTATCAAGGATGATTCTCTGATCAGACTTCCCATCGGAACCATTGTTGCAGGTAAATATCAGCCACGCCGCATTATGGATCCTGAATCTCTGGAAGAGCTGGCTTCATCCATCAGGCAGCAGGGTATTATTCAGCCGATAGTTGTCAGAAAAACAGAAGGCGATAAATTTGAAATTCTTGCCGGAGAAAGAAGATGGCGGGCTGCTATCAAGGTAGGACTTGAAAGTGTACCGGCAATTGTGATGAATGCCGATGATCGAAGTGCAATGGCTATTGCAATAATCGAAAACATGCAGCGTCAGAATCTCAATGTGATAGAAGAATCTGAAGCTTTGCAGAGACTTTCCCAGGAATTGTCCATTACGCATGAGCAGATCGGTGAAATGATTGGTAAATCAAGATCCCAGGTTTCAAATCTGCTTCGCCTCAGTTCTTTATCCAGTCCTGTTAAAGCTCTTGTAACCGGAGGCTCTCTGGATATGGGGCATGCCCGGGCACTTCTCGCAATATCAGATCCAGATCTTCAGATTAAGGCTGCAGAGTTTGTATCCAGGAAGGGAATGAGCGTAAGAGAAACAGAAGTTTACGTAAACAAGCTCATAAAGCAGCAGGAAGAAGGTGTTCAGGAAAAAGGCAAGTACGTAAAGGATCAGAATCTCATCGAATGGGAGAACAGGATCAAGGAAAAGATCGGCGTTGCCAAGGTTCAGTTACAGCCAGGCACCAATGGAACAGGAAAACTGATCATGTCTTATAAAAATGATCAGGAGCTTGAGAAATTAATGAGTTTTTTAAATAAAGAAAATTCGGGTATATAGTTTAAAAACTTAATATTTTCTTTGTTTATTATTAATTTTTTTTAATAAGAGTTTTAAAAACACACCGTGACGCTTTGAAAATAAAATCAAAAATGCTTAAAATATGATTTAGAACAAAGCAGAAGTTTTTCAACTGGTGTATTCTGTCCAGAATTCATATGCTTAAACAATACTTGTTTAATGAACTGTATACTGTTTTGGTAGCGGTTTTGCTGTGTTTAACATTATCGTTGTGCTTTGGTGCATGGCAGTTAATATCTCTGTTTGCTGGTATTCTTGGATTTTGTCTTGTTTTTACCATCTACTACATTTCATGTCTGAGATTTTTTGACAGAGATACACCTCAGATACTTGTTGCCAGAACCGTAATCGGTTTTGTTCTCAAGGTTGTTCTGACGGTCAGTTATTTTGTTTTTCTTCATCGTTACAGCAGTTTGAATCTGAAGTTTGCGGCTTTGGCTTTTGTTGCAACGGTGCTGATTAGCAGTTTTATTGCGATTATCACTGCTAAATTTAAAACTTATTAGTTGCTAGGCAGGTTTTTTTATATGGCTAATACTGAAACTCAGACTGAAAATCACAGTACTGAAGGCAGTGCTCAGCAGTACATTGGTCATCATCTGAATTTCTTTCAGGTTGATGTTCGTGACGGTTCGGTTGTACATGCTCAGAAGCAGGACGGAACCAAATGTTATCTGACTGACATTCTTACTTTCAACAAATGTGAAGCTGTTCATACAGTGAAGAAAGAAGAAAGTCATCTTGTGAATCCTTATACGGTTAATGTGGATTCTCTTCTTGTCTCCTTTGTTCTCGGCATGCTGTTTATTCTGATATTCAGCAGAGTTGCAAAGAAGTTTACAACAACCGGCAAGCCTGGAAAACTTCAGACCTTTATAGAAATGGTTGTTCTTTTTGTAGACGGAAATGTGAAATCCATCTATACGAGAAGAAGCAGACTAATAGCACCTGTCGCTATAACTTCTTTTGTTTGGATCCTTCTGATGAACACTATGGATCTTATCCCGGTTGACTGGGTTCCTATGATTGCCCAGATGATAGGTGTTCCTTATTTCAGAGTCCTTCCTACTGCGGATATCAACATAACCATGTCAATGGCTCTGAGTGTCTTTGTTCTGATCTTCTGGTTTACATTCACACGCAAGGGTCTGAAGGGCTTCATTAAGGAAATGACGCTCCATCCATTCAACCATCCGGTTTTCATTCCTTTTAATTTTGTTCTTGAATCTATTTCTTTACTTTCGAAGCCTTTGTCTCTCGGTCTTCGTCTGTTCGGAAATATGTTTGCGGGTGAAATGATTTTTATTATGATTGCCCTCTTTAACACAGCTTATACTTTTGCTTTCCAGCCGGTTTTAAGCGTGCCATGGGCTATCTTCCATATACTTATTATTTGTTTACAGGCTTTCATATTTATGATGCTTACAGTTGTTTATCTGGCTGCGGCCTCAACTGATGAAGAAGAGCAGTCATAAAATTTGGTAGATTTATCTTTTCAAGGAGTTTTAAATGAACGAAGTTGCAGAAGCTGTTAGCAATGTTGTTGGCTTAAACATGATTGGTGCAGGTCTGATGATGGGACTTGGTGCTCTTGGTGCCGCTATCGGTCTTGGTATCCTTTCAGGTCGTTTTATTGAGGGTTACGCCCGTCAGCCAGATCTGGACAAGTCACTGATGTCCAAGTTCTTCCTTGGAGCCGGTCTTACAGATGCTGTTCCTATGATCAGTCTGGTTTTCGGTATTCTTATTGTGTTAGGTGTATTCCCATCATAATATTTTCTCTGTCCATAAGTTTTTAAAAGAGATTATCAAATGGAATTAAATTGGACTTTTGTTGGACAAACAATAGAATTTATTTTATTTGTCTGGCTTTGCTTAAGGTTTATCTGGCCTCCTATTATTTCCAGTATTGAGAACCGACAGAAAGATATTGATGAAGGTCTGCAGGCTGCTGAAAGAGGAAGAAAAAGTCTTGAGGTTGCCCGCAACAATGCTGCCGAGCAGATTAAGGCAACTAAAAAGGAAGTTGCTGAAATTATGGAGCAGGCTAATAAGCGTCAGGCCAAGATTATTGACGATGCAAAAAGTGCAGCAAATGAAGAACGAATCAAGATTATCGAGCATGCAAAGGAAGAAGCTGAAGCTGAAGCCAACCGCATAAGAGAAAAATTGAGAAAGGAAGTTGCTGAACTGGCGGTGCGCGGTGCGGAGAAGATTATCAAAAAGAATATTGATGCTTCTACAACTGCTGATATTATCAATGATTTAGTGGGCAGCAAGCGCTGATTGATAACGAGAAGGTAAAAATGTCAGAGTATGTGACTGTAGCCAGACCTTATGCAAGAGCTGCATATGAGTTTGCAAAGGAGCACAATGCAGTTGAAGACTGGCTGTCCATGATCGGTTTTTTAAAGGAAATCGTGTCAAATCCTGAAATAACGGATATGATCCAGTCTTCTGGTTCAAATGAGTCGCTGATAAAGATGCTGACCGCCGTTACAGATGGTTATGTTGACGAATACGGATTGAATTTTCTTAAACTGATCGTGGAAAACGGAAGACTGGCTGTGATCCCTGATATTCTTGAGGAATTTGAAAGGCTCAAGGATGAGGATGAAAAGAAACTTCAGGCCAACGTTCGTTCCGTGGAGAAACTTTCTTCCGGCGAAAGCGAAAAGATTCGAAAGTTTCTCGAGGATAAATACCAGTGTTCTGTTGAAATTATTAACACCCTGGATCCTGACATTTTGGGCGGAGTCATAATTGAGACTCCTAAAGAGGTTATTGATGCCAGCATTCGCAGCCGCATCGATGAACTTGCCGAAGTTTTAAAGTCTTAATTTAAGGAATAGATATGCAAATAAAAAAGATGCAATTAAATTCCACGGAAATTGCTAGTCTCATTAAAGAGAGAATTGAGCAGTTTAATGTAGTATCGAAAGCAAAGAATGTAGGAACAATTGTTTCTGTTTCTGACGGAATTCTGAGGATCAGCGGTCTTACAGATGTTATGTCCGGTGAAATGATCCAGATTCCGGGAGGAAGATACGGTCTGGCTCTGAATCTGGAGCGCGATTATGTCGGTGCCATTGTAATGGGTCCGAGTGATGATATTACTGAAGGACAGCAGGTCAGCTGCACCGGAAAGATTCTTCAGGTTCCCGTAGGCAGGGAACTTCTTGGAAGAGTTGTCAATACTTTGGGACAGCCGATTGACGGCAAGGGTCCTGTAGAAACTACACAGTTCGCACCGGTAGAAGTTATTGCTCCCGGCGTTATTGAACGTCAGTCAGTATCTCAGCCTATACAGACAGGCTACAAATCAGTAGATTCCATGATTCCGATTGGAAGAGGACAGAGAGAACTGATTATAGGTGACCGTCAGGTCGGAAAAACAGCTCTTGCGATTGATACCATCATCAATCAGAAGGATGCCGGAGTTAAGTGCGTATATGTTGCCATCGGTCAGAAGGCTTCGACTATAGCCAACGTGGTAAGAAAACTTGAAGAGCACGGAGCTCTTTCCAATACAATTGTTGTCGTTGCATCAGCTTCAGAGTCTGCTTCTCTTCAGTATCTGGCTCCTTATGCAGGATGTGCCATGGGTGAATTCTTCCGTGATAACGGTGAGGATGCTCTGATTGTTTATGACGATCTTTCTAAGCATGCTGTTGCTTATCGTCAGATTTCTCTTCTTCTTCGCCGTCCGCCTGGACGTGAGGCTTATCCTGGTGATGTCTTCTATCTGCATTCAAGACTTCTCGAAAGAGCAGCAAGAGTGAACGAAAATTATGTGGAAAGAATGACAGGCGGAAAGGTTAAGGGAAAAACCGGTTCACTGACTGCTCTGCCGATAATTGAAACACAGGCCGGCGACGTTTCTGCGTTTATACCAACCAATGTTATTTCCATTACTGACGGACAGATTTTCCTGACGACCCAGTCCTTCAATGCAGGTCTTCGTCCGGCGGTTGATCCCGGTATTTCCGTATCCCGCGTAGGCGGTGCTGCTCAGACCAAGATCATGAAGAAACTTTCCGGCGGTATTCGAACAGCTCTTGCACAGTACCGTGAACTTGCCGCATTCTCACAGTTTTCATCAGATTTGGACAGTGCAACAAAAGCGCAGCTGAGTCATGGTCAGAAGGTAACTGAACTGATGAAGCAGAAGCAGTATTCTCCGCTTACTGTTGCTGAACAGTCTCTGATTTTGTTTGCTGTTGACAAGGGATATCTTGACAGCGTTGAAGTTGATAAGGTTGGTGAATATGAGGCAAGTCTGCTGTCGTTTGCAAATTCAAGTTATGCTGATTTTATGAAGGATGTTAATGAGAGAGGACAATACTCTGATGATATTGCCGCAAAGTTAACTTCCATAATGGATGATTTTGCAAAGACCAACTAACAGTCAGCAGAGGAACGTGTAATGGCTAGTGCAAAAGAAATACGTACAAAGATTTCAAGTGTCAAAAGTACGCAGAAGATAACTAGCGCCATGCAAATGGTGGCTGCTTCTAAAATGAAAAAAACTCAGGACAGAAAGACAGCCGCTTATCCATATGCTCATATGATGCGCCGTGTTATTCACAACATAGCAGCCAGCGGCACTAACTATGATCACCCTTATCTTAAGGAAAGAGATATCAGGGCGGTGGGTTACCTGATTATTTCTACCGATCGGGGATTGTGTGGCGGTCTGAATATCAATCAGTTCAAACAGGTCCTTGTCAATATGAAGGAGTTCAGGGATCAGAATGTTGATGTGTCTATGGCTTTAATAGGCTCCAAGGCCTGCAGTTATTTTGCAAATCTCGGATGTAATGTTCTGGCTCATACGTCAGGCATGGGAGATAAGCCTTCTGTTGATCAGCTTATCGGTACTGTCAGAGTTATGCTGGAAGCCTTTGATACGGGTAAAATTGACAGATTGTTTATCGTTTATAACGAATTTGTTAATACCATGTCTCAGAGACCAAAAATCAGACAGTTACTGCCGTTGCCTAAAAGAGACGAAAACGAAAAGAAGGGAAACTGGGATTATATATACGAGCCGGATCCTAAATTTCTTTTTGATACCATCCTTAAGAGATATATTGAATCTCAGGTTTATCAGGCTGTTGTTGAAAATCTGGCCAGTGAGCAGGCTGCCAGAATGATGGCTATGAAGTCGGCAACAGATAATGCTGAAGCTTTGGTCAGTGATTTACAGCTTGTTTATAACAAGGCCCGTCAGGCAAGCATTACTCAGGAACTTACAGAAATAGTTTCAGGTGCTGCTGCAGTTTAATTAAGGAACGTTATATGAAAAAAGGTGTTATTGTCCAGGTTATCGGTGCGGTAGTGGACGTAGAATTTAAGGAAAATGAAGTTCCAAAGGTTTACAACGCTCTTAAGGTTATATCTGAAGGTCCTACTGAAGGACTGGTTCTGGAAGTTCAGCAGCAGATTGGCGGCGGTGTTGTACGTTGTATAACAATGGGAACATCTGACGGACTGCGTCGCGGTGATGAGGTTGCGGATACGGAAGCCGGCATCAAGGTACCTGTAGGTAAGGAAACTCTCGGACGTATCATGAATGTTCTGGGTACTCCTGTGGATGAACAGGGACCTATAGGTGAAAAGGAGAAGTGGGAGATACACCGTGCTGCTCCTACCTATGAAGAACAGTCAAATACAACTGAACTGCTGGAAACCGGTATTAAGGTTATTGATTTGATCTGTCCTTTTGCCAAGGGAGGTAAGGTTGGCCTGTTCGGCGGTGCCGGTGTAGGAAAGACCGTTAACATGATGGAGCTTATCAACAATATAGCAAAGGCTCATTCTGGACTGTCTGTTTTTACAGGTGTCGGTGAAAGAACCCGTGAAGGTAATGACTTCTATTATGAGATGAAGGAATCAAAGGTTCTTGATAAGGTGTCCATGGTTTATGGACAGATGAATGAACCTCCTGGAAACAGACTTCGTGTAGCTCTGACTGGTCTTACCATAGCTGAAAAGTTCAGAGATGAAGGCAAGGATGTTCTTCTGTTTATCGATAATATCTATCGTTATACACTTGCAGGTACTGAGGTATCGGCACTTCTCGGACGTGTACCTTCCGCTGTAGGTTATCAGCCTACTCTTGCAGAGGAAATGGGTGCTCTTCAGGAAAGAATTGCTTCAACCAACAAGGGATCCATTACATCAGTTCAGGCGGTTTATGTTCCTGCCGACGACTTGACAGATCCGAGTCCTGCAACAACATTTGCTCACCTTGATGCAACAATAGTTCTTTCAAGACAGATAGCTTCTCTCGGTATTTATCCTGCCGTTGATCCTCTTGATTCGACTTCCCGTCAGCTTGATCCGCAGGTTGTGGGTCAGGAGCATTATGAAACTGCACGTGATGTTCAGTCTGTTCTTCAGAGATATAAGGAACTGAAGGATATCATCGCAATTCTTGGTATGGATGAACTTTCAGAGAATGACAAGTTGATTGTCGCCCGTGCCCGTAAGATTGAAAGATTCCTGTCTCAGCCTTTCAATGTGGCTGAAGTATTTACCGGAAAACCTGGAAAATATGTTCCTTTGAAGGAAACTATCAGAGGTTTCAGAGGAATTATTGACGGAATGTATGATGATCTTCCTGAGCAGGCTTTCTACATGGTCGGTTCAATTGATGAAGTTGTAGAAAAAGCCAATAAACTTGATAAATAAACTGGGGTAAACTCATGGCAGAAGAATTCATGCAGTTTAAGCTTGATGTCGTCAGTGCCGAAAAGGAAATATTCAGCGGTTATGTTCGTACTATGCACATTACTGGTGTTGAAGGTCAGCTGGGCATCAGACACGGACATACACCTCTGCTTACGATGATTAAGCCAGGACGAATTGCGTATACGACTCTTGAGGGGAATGAGGAGTTTTTGTATGTGTCAGGTGGTATTCTCGAAATTCAGCCGACCAGAGTTACTGTTCTGGCCGATACAGCGATACGAGCTGAGGATATAGATACTGCCAAGGCTGAAGCAGCCGTTAAGGCCGCCAAGGAGCGAATTGAATCTAAGGCTGGTGATGTTGATTATGTTTCTGCAATTATTGAGCTTTCCAAGGCAATGGCCCAGCTTAAGGTTGTGGAACTTACAAGAAACAGAAGATAGTTTTATTTTTTTCTTCACTTCATAAAAAAAAGGAAGGTACGTTGCTTTTGGTAATGTACCTTTTTGTTACCAGTCTGGTAAGTGTTGAGATAACTTCTGATTTATCGACGCAGAGTTCCGGATCTTTTCTTATTTCTTTTTTAATGATTTTTCTCTAATTTTTAAGATTTATAGTGAGCATGACAGTTTAGCTTAAATCAACTTTGCTATAATTGAACTGTGTTCCTGTTTATGATTGTACTGATTTTTTGTACAGTTCTCATTACAGATTACAGAGTAAATTCAATCTTTTAAATAGATCCGTCTATTGTCAAATTTTTTCAGTAGGATTATTTATGTCGTTACAAGTTGTTATTCTTGCAGCCGGAAAGGGTACAAGAATGAAATCAAATAAGCCTAAGGTTCTACATGAAATTGCCGGAAAGCCAATGATAGAGTATGTCATTGATACGGCAAGAAAACTCGATCCTTCCAATATTACTATAGTCTACGGTTTTGGTGGCGATCAGATCAGAAAAAGGATCAAGGGAACAGATTTGTCTTTTGTCTGTCAGGAGGAGCAGCTTGGTACGGCACATGCGGTTAAACAGGCACTCCCGGCAATTGATAGTTCTGATAATGTTCTTGTGCTGTATGGAGATACTCCCCTTGTGAGTGCAGAAACGCTACGGAATGTAATGGATGTTAATTCCGGTAACGGGTTGACAGTTCTGACAGCCGATGTAGAGAACCCTTTCGGACTTGGAAGAATAATAAGATCTGATGACGGAAAGTTTTTAAGGATTGCAGAGCAGAAGGATGCTTCTCCTGAAGAACTTGAAATCAGAGAGATTAATACCGGTATCTGTTACGGTTCTGCCGGTATATTCAAAAATTTTATTGAGCAGATAGGATGCAACAATAAACAGAATGAGTTTTATCTGGTTGATATTTTTTCTATTGCTCTTCATAACGGAGTAGAGATATCAACTTATAAAACTTCAAAAGATACAGACATGTTCGGAATAAACGATCACAGGCAGCAGGCTGATTTGGAGAGACTGTTTCAGAAACGTCAGGCTGAAAAACTGATGGAGCAGGGCGTTACTATAATTGATCCGTCACGTTTTGATCTCCGCGGTACTTTAACCTGCGGCACTGATGTAGTAATTGACATTAACGTCGTTTTTGAAGGAAATGTAAAGCTTGGCAATAATGTCAGGATCGGAGCAGGGTGCGTGATAAGACACTGTGAAATAGGTGATAATTCTGTGATAAGTCCGTACAGCGTCCTGGAGTCTTCAAAAATGGGTAAATCAAACACTATTGGTCCGTTTGCCCATCTGAGACCTGACTGTGAAACAGCTGACGAGGTACATGTTGGTAATTTTGTTGAGGTGAAGAAATCTGTTATTTCTCACGGAACGAAAGCTGGTCATCTGACATATATAGGTGACAGTCAGGTTGGTTCCAATGTCAATTTTGGTGCTGGTACAATCACCTGTAATTATGATGGTGCCAACAAGCATAAGACAGTCATAGGCGATGATGTTTTTATAGGTTCGGATACTCAGCTTGTTGCTCCTGTTGAAATCGGTAAAGGTGCAACGATTGGTGCAGGATCTACCATTACTAAACGTGTGGGAGAGAAGGAGCTTGTTATTACCAGAGTTCCTCAGCGTCATATTGCTGGCTGGATCAGACCACAGAAGAATAATAAGTAACGGGAATTAGTTTATGTGCGGAATAGTAGGTGCTGTAGCACAGCGTGATGTAGTGGAAATACTCCTTGAGGGATTGAGACGCCTTGAATACAGAGGATATGATTCTGCAGGTGTGGCTGTAATTCAAAACGGAAAACTCTGTCGCGTCAGAAGTGTGGGAAAGGTTTCAGAACTCGCTGATAAAATAAATAATAATCCACTTCCCGGATCTGTTGGTATAGCACATACCAGATGGGCTACTCATGGCAAGCCATCTGAAAAAAATGCCCACCCTCATGTTTCCGGAACCATAGCAATTGTACATAACGGGATAATAGAAAATTATCTTGAACTCAAGGATAAACTTGTAGCTGCAGGTTATGAATTTACTTCTGATACAGATACTGAGGCTATGGCCCATCTTATAAATTACAATCGTCGGAGTTCTGCAAGTCTTCTTGAGGCTGTTCAGAAAACGGTAAGCGAACTTAGAGGTGCCTACGGTACGGCGGTTATAGATTCAGAATGTCCTGATGAAATTGTAGTTGCCCGCTGTGGATCTCCTCTGGTTATAGGCATCGGTATCGGTGAGAATTTTGTTGCTTCCGATCAGTTGGCTCTCCTTCCTGTTACAAATAAATTTGTTTTTCTGGAGGAGGGTGATATAGCGAAAATTACCCGCAGAAAAGTTGAAATTTATGATGCTGAAGGAAATTCGGCTGTTCGTGATTCTGTAATTTCTGATGTGGAAAATGATGCTGCAGATAAAAATGGTTTTACCCATTTCATGCTGAAGGAGATATATGAGCAGCCTGATGCTGTTTTAAAGACAATAGAATCAAGAATAACGAAATCTCATTTCGTTCCAGAAGCTTTCGGTGTAAGGGCAAGAGAATTGTTTGAGAAGGTTGAACATATTCAGATTGTTGCCTGCGGAACATCTTATCATGCCGGTCTTGTTTCAAGGTACTGGCTGGAGGAATATGCCGGTATTTCCTGTAATGTGGAAATAGCATCAGAATACAGATACCGTAAATCCGTAACACATCCTAATACCCTGCTTGTAACTTTGTCTCAGTCGGGCGAGACTGCTGATACTCTTGAAGCTCTGAGATTGTCCAAAAAACAGGGATATATGGCTTCTCTTACGATTTGCAATGTATCTGGCTCATCTCTTGTTCGCGAGTCTGATTTGTGTTTTATGACGAGAGCCGGTGCAGAAATAGGTGTTGCTTCCACCAAGGCTTTTATAACTCAGCTTGTTGCTCTTCTTCTGATGGTAGGTTCTATCGGCATATGCAGAAAGACTATCGATGAAAGTATGGAAGTTCATCTGATTAAGGCTATATACACACTTCCTGGCAAAATCAGAGAACTTCTGGAGATGGACAGGAAAATAGCAGAACTGGCCGTAAGATTTCAGAAGAAGAGCAGCTGTCTCTTTCTTGGTAGAGGTGTAGAGTGGCCAATAGCTATGGAAGGAGCTCTCAAACTTAAGGAAATCAGCTACATTCATGCTGAAGCATATGCAGCCGGTGAACTAAAACATGGACCTATTGCTCTTATAGACGAGAATATGCCTGTAATTATTGTTGCACCAACGAATGATCTCTTGGAAAAACTTAAGTCTAATATCGAATCTGTACGTGCCAGAAATGGTGAAATTTATATTTTTGCAGACAAACTGGCTGGTTTTGAGGAAGCTTTGTCAGATGCAAAGAATTGTCATATTGTAACCATGCCTCAGATGGATGATGTTATTTCACCTGTAGTTTATACTATACCTCTGCAGTTACTTGCTTATCATGTTGCTGTTCTTAAAGGTACTGATGTTGATCAGCCACGAAATTTGGCGAAGAGTGTCACTGTTGAATAAATGTGAATGGAGGTTTCCTTGTTTAAACTGGATAACAACAAAATCTGTAAAATTTCTGGAAGCCTTAATGATATTCAGACTTGTGAAGTTGTTCTGGAACAACTGAAAAAGTGTGGAAATATTAAAGATATCTCTGTTACCGATAATTCATTAGTTTTCGAATCATTTTATCTTGGTGGCGGTGTAGCTATACTGCTGCTTAAGGATCAGTTCAGAAATATTGCTGTCAAAAACGATTTTAAAATTTTTTATTTTGTTGACGGTTTTTCTCCTCTTTCTTCTAAAAATGTTCATATAGCCATATGTTTTACATCAATAAAATCTGTTCATCAGAGAACTTTTAAAAGAATTTCTGAGGTTGTATTCAATTATGGCAGTGATGTGTTTTTTGATACAGAAAGAACTGTCGAAGATATATGCTGCTGGATACGAGGTGATTCACTTATAAAAAATTATATCAATTTTGCTGACAAAGAAATTCATTGTTTTAAAGCAGCAAGTTTTGATGATGGTTTACAATCATTAAAGACATTTTATTCATCAGTTTTTTCTGATACTCAGAAAATTACAGATAAAATTCATCTTTCTGACAATATATACTGTGAAGTGTATTTCAGCAGTGATAATGACAGCACAGTATTTGTACCTTCCATAATTGAATTTGAAGGCGAAAAGAAAATTATTTTTTCTGTAATAGCAGGAAAAGATATGCTTTTTTCCTCCCTTCTCAATACACTTTCCGTTGTATCAATTTACGATTATGATTCCATTTATAATGTTTCATGTGAAACTTTGTTAAAAAATTTAGAATCTCTTCCTATTAAAATAACCAGGGAGGACAGGGATAGAATAACAAAACTTAATAATCTGAGCGGAAATGAAGACAGATGGAATGAAATTGTTGTAGAAATTAAAAACGAACATGGTCTCCATGCCAGACCTGCCGTGGTTTTTACTAAAATAACAAGAATGTTTAAATGCCCTATTTGGATAAGAAAGGAATGCGATAGTGATAAAACTCTTGTTAATGCAAAAGACTTTATGCAGGTATTAACTATGAATATAAAATGCGGAGACAGGATTGTTATTTGTTCAACAGGAATCAACTCAACTAAAGCTTTGCAACTGTTAAATGATGCAGCTGATAATTTGTTCAGTACTGAATTTTATCAGAAAATGCTCAGTAAACTTTGTCTTACACTTGACGATTGATAACTTTTTTCATGCCGACGAAATAGTGTTTAACCGGTTATCAAAGATCTGTACTTTCAAGATGCAGGCAGTATTAGCAAACCTTGGTGATAATGGAATTTATCTTTCAAATGCCGGTTCAACACCATGTCAGGATAATCCTTTAATGAAAAGATAAATTCCTTAAAAGAGTAGCGATGTAGTGCAATTATGAGAGTATTTATTTAGCTGATGAGAATGCTTCATAAACAGTCTTCAAATTGTAATCTACCATTTTATAGTATGTATCTACTGAATTCTTTTTTGACAGAGAATCTGATATAAGTTCACCCCCTATAGTTGCAGATGTTTCCTTTGTAAGCTGCTCTGCAAAATGAGTATTTGAAATATTTTCTATAAATATTACCTTTATTCCGCTTTCTCTGATCTGCTTGATAATCTGAGCCAGGATTTGTGCTGATATTTCTGTTTCTTCATTTACGCCTTTGATTGGTATAAATGTTATTTCAAAATCTCTTGCCAGATAGCCAAATGCATCGTGTGCTGTAATTGCCTTTTTGTTTTCTTGAGGCAGGGCATCATACAACTGTTTGTATTTTATTGTAAGTTCATTAAAAGTTTGTTTGTATTTATTTGCATTATCTTTGAATTCGTTACAGTATGCTGGTATTTTTGCACAGGCTGCGTATGCTATATTGTCAATGTATATATTTGCGTTGTATGGACTGTTCCATCCATGAGGATCTTCGTAGCCGTCCTTTTTTATTGATTTTATACCTTTAGATGCTTCAACTATCTTGTTCTTGTCATCTATTCTGCTTAGCCATCCTTCCAGATTTTTTCCGTTTGCTATAATTATATCTGCTTCTTTAAGCTTTTTCAGATCAGAAGGTTTTGGATTAAAGGCATGAACCTCTTCATCATATCCTACAAGTGAATAAATAACTGCGTGTTTTCCTGTTACTTCCGACGTGATATCAGCCAAAATAGTGTTTGTTGTAACAATGTTAATATCTTCAGCTTTGGATTCAAATGAAACTGACAGAGTTAATAGTGCTATAAACAGTGATTTTATGAATCCAGGTGTTTTAATCGAACGTATTTCCATAAGATTCCTCCGTTTGTCCCCAAAAACACTGAAATAAGGTATAACAATCCAAGAGCAAGGATAATAATCGGTGTTGTAGGATAGTTATAATAGAAAGAAGCTATAAGTCCACAATAGCATGAGATTATAACTATCAAGGGACTAATCAGACAACTTAAAACAATGTTGTTTAGCCATAATCTGATTATTGCTGCAGGTAAAATGAGCAAGCCTACAGCCATGAGAGTTCCTATTGTCTGAAAACCTGCAATCAGATTAAGGACAACAAGAATCATAAATATAATATGGTAGTGATGACCATTAATATCATTATGTATAAGGAAATCCGGATCGATGCAGTCGATAATGAAAGGTCTCCTTATAACCAGCATTGTAACGATTGTAATAAGTGTAATTGAAGACAGCAGTATCAGACATTCATCATTTATTGTAAGCAGTGAGCCAAAGAGAATACTCAGTAAATCTATATTGCTTCCGTTTAGAGAAATTATGAGTATACCAAGAGCAAGGGATATCAGGTAGAAAACGGCCAGAGCACTGTCCTCGCCTTTCTTGGTGTATCTGGATACAAAACCACTTAGAACAATGACCAGACTGCCGGCTATGAATCCTCCAAGCGTCATAATTGTTACTGACAGACCGGCCACGGCATAACCTATTGCTACGCCCGGCAGTATGGCATGAGAAATGGCATCTCCGGTTAGACTCATTTTCTTTAGTATCAGGAACAGACCCAGCATGGGTGCACAAAGGGATATGAGAACGCATCCCAGCAGTGACTTAAACATAAAACCGTATTCTATAAACGGCTGTATTAAAATTTCGTACATATGAGTTATTTGGTATGGCAGTCTTCTGCACTTTTACGGTGGCAAATTTCGGCTTTTGGATTGATGGCCATATTTAGAGAAAAAGTATTAAGTATTACTTCTTCAGTAAGAACCTTGTCAGTTTCTCCGCAGGCTATAACTTCTTTTGCAAGAGCTACTGTGTATGGAAAGTGTTCTCTTACCATATTCAGATCATGCATTACAGTAATTATAGTCTTTCCTTCATTGTTCCACTGTTTTAAAAGATTGATGAGCTCCTGACTTGTTTTCTGATCGATAGCACTGAAAGGTTCATCAAGCAGCAGAAGATCCGGTTTTTGAAGGTAAATTCTTGCAAATTGAGCCCGTTGAAACTGGCCTCCTGAAAGTGTTGATAAATATTTATTCTTAAATCCTTCAAGTTTTACTGCTGATAAAGCTTCGTTTATCAGTTTTTTATTTACTGTTTTAAACAGACCAACCTGTTTTATCAGTGCTGAACTTACAAAAAATCCAACAGATACAGGAAAAGAATGGTTCACATTAAATAACTGAGGTATGTATCCTGTTTTTTTGAATGAATTTTCGATAGCACCTTCCATAGGTACCAATTCATTAAGAATGGATCTAAGAAGAGTTGATTTACCTCCACCATTGGGACCTATGATTGCTACCATCTGACCCTTTTCAACTGAAAGATTTACATGATGAATTATAGGGTGTCTGTCATATCCAACTGTGACATTTTTGAGTGATAGCATGAGCAAACCTTAATGACAATATAAAATTTTTATCAGGTAAAGACTATTTCTCGATTCTCTTGTGTCTGAACTGTCGGGGCATTATACCAATGAACAGGATAAAAAATAACAACACTTGTATTTCAAAATGTAAAAAGGTGGCATAGCCACCCTTTTTACTAGACTGAATATATGAGATCAGAATTAGTTTCCGCCACCCATAAGTCCTGCAGAACCTCCAATAAGAGTAGATATAAGTTTTTTATTGGTACTCTTTTGAGGAGCTGGCTGCGGAGCAGCTGGCTGTGGTGCAGCCTGTGGCATAGGCTGTGGTGCGGCCTGTGGCTGTGGCATTGCCTGCTGCATTTTTGGCTGTTGCTTCATTGATGGCATAGAAAATGAACCATTACCTTCCATTCTCTGTATTTTGAAACCTAAATTCTTACCGTACTCAATGACAGAATCAATAGATGGATCGTTAGATAAAAGTGCAACTTCGTTTTCTGGATCCATCAGGAATATTCCTAACTGGAAAGCAAGAATACGATGATATTCTTCATCATTACTTGCCTGCAACTGCAGAAAATCAATCTTCAGTGAACACTGAGCTTGTAACATAAGCAACTGTGATACTACCTGGATAGGCATACTGCTTTGATCGCCACTGATAATTAACTTAACTTCCTGAAAATGATTCATAATATCCGGCGACAACTGCTGGGTAGCACCCTTACCTATAACTAAAATTCTTTCAGCCATAGTAACTCCCTTATTTTTTTTTATTACTGTATATTCGTTTTGTTGATCAGATATTTAGGCGCTCGAGGCACATACATACACTGTTGCTTCATTATAGCCTTGAGTGCCATAAGGCAAGTAATCTTTTGATTACACTTTATGACTTTTATCAAAGTATTTGAACGATTCATTCTTTACTTTTGTTTAACTTGTGTTCAGGTATGAAGAACCTTCCTGGTAATTTACGAAAGTTTTACGGAGTCTTTGAAAGATAAAACATTATTAATGTCTTTACTAATAAGTATGCTTTTATTATAAGATTCTATTTTTAGATTATATCTGAATGATGTTTCTTATGTATATATATTTTTTTTTTTTTTTAATTATTCCATGTGTATAAAATATTATATCATTTTATTTTATTTTATTTTATTTTATTTTTAAATAGACAGTAATGTTGGTTGTTGATAAAACTGATAAATCAGTTTTGTGATCTCACCAAAAGTTTATAACACCCGACAAGCAAGCAGAGAGATTTGACATTATTTCTTAGAATTTTGCTATCATGTGTAGGAATGGTTGCTATACTAGGAATCAGTTTCCGCAGTTTGTCTACACTCTGTACGGATAAAACAGTAATGGGGTCAGAGTCCTGAATTTAAATGGATCGTTCATTCACGATCCTGTTGTATTTAATAGTTGAGGTTTCAATTAGGATCTGTGTGTGGCTATAGATTTTAAATCTGAATCAAGTTGTTGGTAAAAAATGAATAATATTTTCAAATATCTATGTCTGTTTATTGCTTCTAATCTTTTACTGATAGATTGTGCAGAAGCTGTAACATTGGCACATGTAGTCAACGTGGGATTTGTTGAAGCTGGTTTCTTTCTCTTTGCTTGTGGCATCCTGCTGTTGTTCATTCCAAAGTTCACCAAGCTGGGTATTATTATTACGTTGATCGGTGATGCCATAGTTGTTTCAAGATTTTTGTTCCAGCCTGAGATTCTGAAATATTGTGAGGATCATGGATTTGAAACATACGTAGCTGAACTGAGTAATGATGATTTGAGATTGTATATAGGCTTAGTATCAATAATCTTTATTTTTGCTTTAGCGGTTATGAACTTTCTGAGAAAGTACTTGTGGTTTAAGTTTTGGAGACTTCTTGGATTCTACCGTACGGAAGAGGAAGAAAAGGCAACAGAGGAAAGAAAGCAGACAAAAGCTGAATTAAAGAGGATGAAAAGAGATTCTGAAATGTTAAACAAAACAATAGGTAGTTCTGATGCAAAAGATGGGGCAACAGAAGAAATATTTGCACGGACAGTAAATGATGTATTTTCCTATGACAGAGATATATCATTTGATCTAGAGAAAGCTAGTAGCATTGTCCAAAAAGTAGACGGAAAGAAAAAAATATAAAAAAAACTGTTGCATTCAAAACGCTTAGTATCTATCATATGCATCCGTTGAGTGAGGCAACTCACAGTTCTTTAAAAAAGCAAATAAGACAATCTGTGTGGGCACCGCAAAAGATATTCGAGAGGAATGACTTTTGACGGTGACAGCAAACTAAAAAAGCAAGTCAACGAAAGAGAGTCGAGAGA
>JAEEGG010001851.1_pt1 | contig 56118 bp, 42 predicted proteins | sample 9134161 | NCBI WGS metagenome assembly JAEEGG01 (sample SAMN16246543, study PRJNA631951) | gut metagenome | biome: gut microbiome; feature: rumen; material: CR-attached | host: Bos | place: Iran: Karaj | collected 2018-10 | reverse complement strand
CTTGATAAGCTTGTTCCAAGCCTTGGCGCGAGCAACGTCAGTCTTGGCTTTCTTGCGTTTGGTGGTGGCCCATTTGGAGTGACCGGACATAGATTACCTCTAATTGGTTTTAGTTAAAAAATTACTTGTTCTTAAGTTGGCAACGACGTTTTTCCTTGACCGAAAGACTCGGGTCATCACATTCGTCACCAGAAACTTTTTTCTTCTTTTTCTTCTTACCCTTCGTCGGAGCCGGAGCAGCCTCGGATTCGGCATCCACACGGCGCTTACGCTTGTTCATCGTCGCTTCTTCATCGACGTCGGACTTTTTTTTCTTTTTTCTCGGAGCGACTTCTTCGTCTGCCTCTACGCGGCGCTTACGCGTCGTAATCGTCGCTTCTTCATCGGCGCTGTGGCTATTCTTCTTCTGCATTGCACGAAGTTTAGCCTTGTCCATCGGATCGGCAGAAGCCTTGGTGATATCCTTGTCGTACTTACCACCCCACACGTTACCGAGCAGGGAACCAGATTCCAAAGCATCCTTCAGAATGCCCATTGCCCATTCGTCATTTGCCGGCGGCAAAAGCTTGAAGCGCAAATTACGAATCTTGGTCGGTTCGTCTTCAAAGAAAAGCATCATGTCGAAGAAGCCCACCTGGTATTCCTTGTTGTCAGAACCAACTGCCGTAGAAGGAACATAGGCAAGCACTGCATAGACATCGCCATCAAAAAGACCTGTAATCAAGGCATCGCCATCACCGCCCGGGGCCTGTACTTCACCGTCAGCCTGGAAAGCCCACGGAGCGACATCTACCGTCAAGCGGAATTTATGATAACCTTTATCAGCCTTTTTCAGCTTGAGCAGAGCACCGGAGAAAGCCTGGAATTCAGGCTTCAGCGACTGAGCCGAACAAACTGCGACAAAAACCAAACAAAGCAGCACTATAAGTTTTTTCATAGGAACCTCCCTTTGAAAAGCTTATTAATTCTTAAAGAACAGAGCCTTGGCAGCTTCGAACATCGGATCCTTTTCATCCGGGTTGCGGCATTCCGTATAGATACGGACCTTCGGTTCCGTACCGGACGGGCGTACGAGCATCCAGGAGTCATCGTCGAAGATAACCTTCACGCCGTCGAGCGTGAGGAGCTGCTTCACGGTCTTTTCGTTGTTGCCAACCATGACCTTAGCACCCGGCTTGGCGATATCGGCGATTGCATTCACCTTGGCCTTCAGCGGTTCGCCCACGAGGGACTTGTCCACTTCGAAACCAGAGCGGGTCGGATAGAAGCGGCCGTATTCTTCGTACAGGGCATCCAGGTATTCACCCAGGTTCTTGCCCGTCTTGGCCATAATTTCGAGAGCGATGAGGAGGCCGAACTGGGCATCCTTTTCGAGCGTATTGTTCAGGCCCGAAATACCGTCGGATTCTTCGAATGCCACCAGAGCCTTCTGCTTGGCATTGCGAGAGAGCCACGGGCGGAAGTTCTTGAAGCCCACCGGAGTTTCCATCACGGGCACGCCGAGCTTTTCGGCAATGATGTTCACAAAGTTGGAGGTAGCCACGGACTTGGCCACGCACCCCTGTTCCTTGCGCCAGGTAGCCATGTAGTGGAAAGCGATAGCGCCGAACTGGTTCATATCGATTTCGCGGGTACCGTCGTAGAAACGGATACGGTCGCCATCCGGGTCAAAAATTGCACCCAGGCGGAACCAGGACTTGCTTTCGTCGAGGACCTTGCGGACCTTTTCGAGGTTCTTGCTGGACGGTTCGGGAGCGATACCGCCGAACAGGGAATCGTCTTCGTTACGGAGCGTAATCAGGCATTCCGGATTGTCGAGGAGTGCTGCCGGACGGCGGCGGGTAGAGCCGTGCACGTGGTCGCAAACGAGAGTCAGGCGACCCTTCTTGATAAATTCCTTGATCAAGTCAAACTTGATCGTGCCCTGCTTTTCGAGGAATTCCTTGTAAATCTTCAGGGAGTCGATAATTTCCCAGTCAACCTTGCCCACCGGTTCAAACTTCCAAGTGGCCATCATTTCGTTGCTGAGCTTGGTGATCACGTTCGTGATTTCCGGACCGGCAGGACCGCCATCAGCCGGGTTGAACTTGATGCCGTTGTAGTGGCTCGGGTTGTGGCTCGGAGTCATGTTGATGGAGCAGGCAGCACCAAGCATTTCGATAGCAGCGCTGAATTCCGGAGTCGGCATTTCGCCACCGTAGTACACCTTCACGCCAGCCTTGGCAAACTGGTCAGCCACGGCTTCGCAGAATTCGTGACCGAGCAAGCGGTTGTCGTGACCCACGACCACGCCGCGCTTCTGGAGTTCGGCAAAGTCCTTCACGCCGAGAGCGGCAAAAAGTTCCGGAGTAGCTTCCTTATAGAGGCGCACGATAGCGGCACCCACCACCTGCAAGTTGCGGAGCGTAAATTCAGAACCGATTTCGCCGCGCCAACCAGACGTACCAAAGCTCACCTTGGCGGGCTCTTGAGAAGTCAGGGCGACCTGCTTGACTGTTTCAACCAAGTTCATATCGGTAGCCGGGTTGAATTCGGGGGACTGAATCTTTTTCCAAATTTGGGTAATGTTTTCCATAAGGGGTCCTTTTGTGATTTTTTCGCGAGAAATTTAGTAAAAAATGCATTTTCGCAAGAGCCACCCGGCATATTTACAGCTCATTAGAACGTTATCAAGGCGACACAAACGGCCTTGACACAAATTCGTATTCTATTATACTTCAATGTTTTACATTTATTGTGCGGCAAAACACCCAAGCAATCCATTTCTACATTCCGACCAGACGTATAATTTGTACGTAACGTTTCGCAACCGAGTTGATTCAATCAAACAGCCGCTCTTTTTTCTCGTTTAACTCCTTTCACCTCTCGTCTAATACTATATTTTGGCCACTATGCAGATTACTAACGCTTCTCAACTTACTGGTGTTTTCCCCGCGTTGTTCACTCCGCTCAAGAACGACGATCCCAAGAACCTTCGCAACTCCATCGACTACAAGAAGATGGGCCAGATGATCGACGACGTGATCGCTAACGGCGCAAGTGGCGTGCTCCCTGCCGTGACCACGGGTCAGAGTGCGACGGTTTCTCCGCAGCAGCACCTGGATATCATCAAGTTTACGCTCGACTATGTGGACGGACGCGTGCCCGTGATTGCCGGTGCCGGTTCCAACTGCACTCGCGAATCTATCGAAATGATTGAAAACGTCCAGAAGATTGCCCCGGTGGCAGTCCTCTGTGTGACAGGCTATTACAACAACCCGCCGCAGGAAGGCCTCCTGAAGCACTACCGTACGCTCAGCAGCGAAACGGGTGCCAAGATCGTGATTTACAACGTTCCGGGCCGTACCTCCAGCTACGTGCACCCCGACACCTTGATTGAACTTGCCGAAGACAAGAACATCATCGGTCTGAAGCAGGCTGTCGAATTCGGCTTTGGCGAAAAATTCCACGAAGACACGATGCGCGTGATCAAGGAAACGAAGGGCAAGGACTTCGCCGTCATGAGCGGTGAAGACGGTCTCTTCGCAGACTTGCTCGAAATGGGTGGCACGGGCCTCATCAGCGCTTCGGGCAATATTCCTGAAGCTACGAAGACCTTTGTCGATCTCTACAAGGCATTCCAGGCCGGCGACAAGGACACGGCTCACAACCTTCAGAAGGCTGCACGCGACTTTGTCGACATCACGTTCTGCCGCAAGAACCCGATTCCGCTGGGCACGCTGTTCAACAGCCCGCTGTTCCAGCCGCTCGTAAGCGTGAAGGACACTGCTAACGGCGCTGACGCTGTCGCACGCATCATGAAGCTTATCGACGAAAAGGCCCCGAGCCTCAAGAAGTACCACGTTTAATTTTACCAGGAGATTCACATGGCAAAGACTCAGAAATCCATCAGTGACGAAATCTGCGACTACCTCAAGAAGCAGAAGCTCTCCCCCATTCCCGTTCAGACTCTGAACGAAGACATGGAAACCACCCGCTACTTCGGCGGCGACCTCAAGGAATTCATTGCTGCAGCCAAGACGCTCGGCGCAAAGGGAATCTTTGTTGAAACCCTGTACCTCGAAGAAGACGAATTCTACTACGACAGCGGCATGGACGATGAAGAATACATGGCCCTGTACGGCAACGAGGAATGCTGCGACGGTCAGTGCAAGTGCGGCAAGTGCGAAGACAAGAAGAGCAAGAAGTCTAAGGACGACGATAGCGATGTCGACGCCGTTTACTTCGAACCCGAAGACCTCGACGGTCTCGACCTGACGCTCCTCAAGCCGCAGATGGCCAAGTACCTCGACCGCGTGGGCGAAGCCTGCGGCGCACGCCTCACTGTTCCGGGCGTTGACCACCTCGAAGTGGAAATCTTCGCTGACTGGTACGATGACTTCGCCGAACTCGTAGACGAAGCCTCCGAAGCAATCGAAATCGACCCGACCGACGCTCTCCGCCAGGCTCAGGCAATCTTCGAAGCCGAAGAAGCTGAACTCGCCAAGGCTGAAGACAAGAGCGTGAAGAAGATCGCTGCTCACCCGCCTAAAAAGACCGCAAAGTCTAAGAAGTAGTAGTAAAGTCGATAAGACTTTGCTCTCGCCGACACGACTCGTTGATACGAGTCGCTTACGGCTCACAAGGGTGGCAAGAAGGCTTCTAAGAAGAAGTAATTCTTCAAAGCAAACAAAGTAATTGCATACAAGCTAAAAAGTCGCGACACCGTCGCGACTTTTTTTGTATTTCTTTGAAAAAGCGTTAGCTTTTTCGAATCCGTGTGGCAATAAAATTAGCCATGGTACAGCTTACTTGTCTGATAAGTAGGTTCCGTGGTGAGATTCACTCCCAAGCGGCGGAACACACCCACATCTACCTGAGAAAGAATCACGCTCGAATGCACTTCGCAGTGGCGGAGTTCCGGCAGTTTTTCCATGGCAATCTTGGCGTTGTAATCCGTGAGGGCGCAAACCGAGAGAGCCACCAAGACTTCGTCCATATGCAGGCGCGGGTTCTTGTGGCCGAGCTGCTTGGTTTTCAGGTTCTGAATCGGTTCAATCACCATCGGAGAAAGCAGGCGCACTTCGTCAGGGATTCCAGCTAGGTGCTTGAGTGCATCCAGAAGCATCGCAGAAGAGGCGCCGAGCAGCGAAGAAGTCTTGCCCGTAATAATAGCGCCATCGTTCAGCTGAATAGCTACAGCCGGGCCTTCGGTTTCTTCGGCCTTCTTGACGGCAGCCGCAATCACCGGGCGGTTTGCAGTACTGATCTGGGCCTGTTCCATAATCAGTTCCTGCTTGTAAATCTGTTCCTTATCGGCGTTACCCTTGCGCACATCGCAAAGCGTATTGTAATAACGGCGAATGATTTCCTGACGGGCGGCTTCGCAAACGGCGTCATCGTCGACAATGCAGTTGCCAGCCATATTCACGCCCATGTCCGTCGGGCTCTTGTACGGAGATTCACCGAGAATACGGGTAAACAGAGCGTTAAGCACCGGGAAGATTTCCACGTCGCGGTTATAGTTGATAGTCGTCTTGCCGTAAGCTTCCAGATGGAACGGGTCGATCATGTTCACATCGTTCAAGTCGGCAGTAGCGGCTTCATACGCAAGGTTCACCGGGTGTTTGAGCGGAATGTTCCAAATCGGGAATGTTTCGAACTTGGCGTAACCGGCCTTCACGCCGCGCTTGTTTTCGTGGTAAATCTGCGAAAGGCATACAGCCATCTTTCCACTTCCCGGCCCCGGAGCGGTCACCACCACGAGTTCGCGAGTCGTTTCGACAAATTCATTCTTGCCGTAACCATCGTCGCTCACCACCAGCGGAATGTTGCTCGGGTAACCCGCAATCGGGTAATGGCGATAAACCTTGAGACCCAAGCCTTCGAGTTTTTTCTGGTAAGCAATGGCACTCGGCTGTTCTTGCCAGCGGGTCAGCACCACGGAGCTCACGTACAGGCCATAGCCACGGAAGGCATCAATCAGGCGCAAGACATCTTGATCGTAGGTAATGCCCAAGTCACCACGGACCTTGTTCTTTTCGATATCGCCGGCGTTAATGGCGATAATCACTTCGGCCTTGTCCTTGAGCTTTTCAAGCATGCGGATTTTACTGTCGGGCGCAAAGCCTGGCAACACGCGGGATGCGTGATGGTCATCGAACAGTTTTCCGCCAAATTCCAGATAAAGTTTTCCGCCGAACTTCGCAATGCGCTCGGCAATCTTTTCGGACTGCGTCCTCAGGTACGCGTCGTTATCAAACCCTACTTTAAACATCTTTTTGTCCATCTAATAAATCAAAGAAATTATCTGCACAAAAATAAAAAAAAGCAGGAAATTTTTCGGCGCTAAACAGTCGTTCTGGCTCCAATCGTTCGGATAATCGTATTGATAATTTCGTCGCGACCGCCCTTCAGGCTCATCTTGTTCCGGTACATCATGGCATCCGCCCTTTCGAACACTTCAGAAACGGACTTGTCATGTTTCTTGTCGAATACAGATATACCGCAAGCCACGACCACCTTGTCTTCTTTGACATTCTGCTTTACGATTTCCAAAAGACTGTTTTGCAATTTTTCACGACGATCAAAATCCGATCCGCGAAGAATTGCAACAAATTCATCGCCACCCACGCGGAATACGGGGCTATGCTTGAACGTTTCGCAAACGAGCTTCGAAGCCATTCGGATATACTTGTCGCCCGCAATATGGCCCTGCGTATCGTTAACGGTTTTAAGCCCGTTCACGTCGCAAATGGCTATAGCAAATTCCACATCTTCACCCGACTGAATTTGCTGGTTCAATTTCTTTTCAAATTCACCGTAGGCATTCTTGTTCTTGATGCCAGTCAAGTCGTCTCTGCGGGCCTTTTCGTAGGCAAGGCTCGCCTCTTCCCTAATCTTCTGTTCACGGCGGACCTGGGCATCGATATTGGTAATACTGATAACGACATGACTCTTGTCGGAATACACCGCCACTAGGCTCACGAACACAGGCCCTGTCGGCGAATTCAAACGATAGCTGACGGTAAACATACCCTGTTCGTCCAATTCCTTGAGCAACGTTTCGCGATAAAGCGCCGCCTGAATGAGAGGGATATCTTCCTTATAAACAACCTTCTCCGCATCTATCTGCAACTGGTTGAAGAAATCATCACCTTCGAGAGCAACGCTCAGTTCACTGAACATGCGCTCTGCCTTATACAAAGCATAATGGTTGGTGTCTAAATCCACCATGTACAAGGCATCGTAACGTTCGGCAAGAGCCATCACGATCTGGCCGTAAACTTCGCTCTTGGAGGCCTTCTTTTTCAGTTCCATTTCGCGGCGCATTTGGCCGTCAACATTTGTCACGCTAATGACAATATGCTTTTTATCGGAATACACCGCGACCAGCTTGACATACTGCGGGCCTTGAGGCGTATTCAAGCGATATGTCAAAGTAAACACACCATAATCGTCCAGTTCTTTCAACAAGATATCTCTTGTAAGAGCGGACTTCACCAGTTCCTGATCATCTTTATAAATAACCGACAGCGCATCCTTGCGCAACTGGTTAAAGAAATCATCACCTTCAAGCGCAATGCTTAACTCGCAGAAAGTGCGTTCACTCTTATATTGAACATAATGGTCCGTTTCCAAGTCCACCATGTACAAGGCATCGTATCGTTCGGCAAGAGCCATCACAATCTGGCCATACGTATTACTCTTGGATGCCTTGTGTTCTAGAGCCTGGCGTTCACGTTCTTGTTCATCGATATTGTTCACGCCAATAACAAGAAAGTCTTTTCCCTTGGACTTTCCAAGCACGACCTTCATCGTATACCAAACAGGCTGATCATTGACAACGATACGGTACTTGTAGGTATAGGTCTGGTCATTTTGTACAGCAGAAAGCAAAAAATCCTTGGAAACGGTATCGCCAAAACTCTTGCGGTCATCCTTATACACGACCGTCTGAAGGTTCACGCGGGTATCAGCCCAAAAATCGCTCGTTTCGTTAAGTTTTAAAGATTGGTGATTTCCATGGAAAGCATACATGGCATAGTTGGCGGTTTCAACATCAACAAAAAATACACACTCGTAGTCCAACGAGAGGGCCACCGCCGAATCTGCAAAAGACATTTGTGTTTCCATAGTTGCTCCCAAACTTATATTCTTTACTTAAAACTATCATATTTTTACTTAAATGCAACAAAAAAATTGGGCGACATATCGAAAATTGTAAAAAAAACACACAAAATTTCTATTTTTTACATCAAAATTTCCCAATCACTCAAGGAGTATATATGGGCGGCTTTTGCGGTGTTGTTTCTAAAGAAGATTGCGTAAGCGACCTCTTCTTCGGAACCGACTACCATTCTCACCTGGGAACCCACCGTGGCGGTTTGGCAGTTCTCAAGTCCAACGGACATTTCCATCGTTCGATTCACAACATCCAGAACACCCCATTCCGCAGCAAGTTCGAACACGACCTCCCCTCGTTCGCAGGCAACGTCGGTATCGGTGTTATCTCGGATACGGACCCGCAGCCGCTCGTCATGACCTCCAAGCTCGGCACGTTCGCCATCGTGACAGTCGGCTTGATTACGAATATCGAAGAAATCAAGAACGAGCTGTTCAAGAACAACTGCATGCAGCTCCAGTACTCCACGACTAGCGGAATGGTCGGACCGACCGAAGTGGTCTCCGCCCTGATCGCCACGCAGGACTCCATCGTCGAGGGTCTCAAGTACGTACAAGAGAAAATCAAGGGTAGCTGCTCCGTTCTTCTGATGGACGAAACCGGCAAGTTCTACGCCAGCCGCGACAAGTGGGGCCGCACGGCAATCGTGCTCGGCAAGAAAGACGGTGCCATGATCGCCCTGCAAGAAAGCTGCGCCCTCCAGAACCTCGGCTTTGAATATGTCCGCGACATGGGTCCGGGCGAAATCGCCGAACTCACACCGGATGGCGACAAAACGCTCGTCGCTCCGGGTAAGAAGATGGCCATCTGCTCCTTCCTCTGGGTTTACTACGGCTACCCGGCATCCACTTACGAAGGCCGCAATGTGGAAATGACCCGCTACCGCTGCGGTTCCGCCCTTGCAAAGCGTACTCCCACCGAAGCTGATGCCGCCTGCGGCATTCCTGACTCCGGTACGTCTCACGCCCTCGGTTACGCCCACGAAGCAGGCATCAAGTTCGCCCGCCCGTTCGTGAAGTACACTCCGACTTGGGCCCGTTCCTTTATGCCGCAAGACCAGAAGCAGCGCGAACGCGTGGCCTCCATGAAGCTGATTCCGATTCCGGGACTCATCAAGGACCGCCGTCTGGTGTTCTGCGACGACTCCATCGTGCGCGGCACTCAGCTCGGTAAACAGGCACAGAAGCTCTACTCCCTGGGCTGTAAAGAAACCCACATGCGTATCGCATGCCCGCCGCTGGTTTACCCCTGTAAGTTCATCAACTTCTCCCGTTCCAAGAACGAATACGACCTGATTACCCGTCGTTACATTCGCGACCAGGAAGGCGAAAATCCCGATTTGGACAAGTACACCGATCCGGATGGCGAAGCCTACAAGGGCATGGTGGAATACATCCGCCAGAAGCTGAACCTCACGACGCTTGCGTTCCAGCGCATCGACGACCTGATTCACGCTATCGGCCTCCCCGCCGAACAGCTCTGCACCTACTGCTGGAGCGGTAAGGACTACGCCGAAACGGGTGACTGCTACCACTGCCCTTGCCATGCGGATAAAGACCGCGAAGACTAAAAAGACATCATAAAAGTCGATAAGTCTTCGCTCTCGCAACCACGCCTCGTTAATACGAGGCGTTTGTTGCTCACAGTGAAGACAAGGATAAAGAGTAGTTCAGCCCTCGATTAAGGACTTTCAAGCACTCCCCCGGCCAACCCCGGGGGTTTTGCTTTTTAAGGTCTAAAAATGTCGAATTTAGCTCAAAAACGTCGTTTTTGGGCTTTTTTCGTACTATAAAAGCGCTAAATTCTAATTAATTTATATGTAAAGAACGGAAAAATTTTACATTCCGTCCTTTACACACAAGATTTTTTTTTCTATCTTTGGCCCAAAACAATAAAACAAACCCCATTTTCCCTGAAAAACGGGAAAATAAACATAAAGAGGTTAAAATGGCAACCGTTATCCGTCTCGCTCGTTTCGGCAAGCGTCACAACCCCATCTACCGCGCTGTGGTCATCGACTCCCGCAAGGCCCGCGACGATAGCTTTATCGAACAGGTCGGTTTCTACAACCCGAACCAGAAGACCCCGGACATCAAGTTCGACCAGGAAAAGGTTCTGAAGTGGCTCCAGATCGGCGCTCAGCCGTCTGACACCGTCCGCAGCCTCCTCAAGAAGGTCGGCATCATGGACCTGTTCCACGAAATCCGCGCTGGCCGTTCTATCGAAGGCAAGACCGCTACTCCGCGTGCTGAAAAGGCCAAGAAGGCCAAGCTCGGTCCTAAGGCTCTCGCCAAGATCGAAGCTGAAAAGGCCGCTAAGGAAGCCGCCGCTGCTGAAGCCGCTGCCGCCGCAGAAGCTCCTGCAGAAGCACCCGCTGCTGAAGCATAATTTTCGCTTGAAAGGAAACCTCGTGCCGACCACACAAATTGGCACGGGGCTTTTTTATCTAGCAAAGACCGCTTGAACCCAAGTAATCACCTTCCGCTGATTCAAAACCCCACTAAGTCTTTCATGTCTGAATCCCAAGATTACATCACCGTATGCCAGCTCATGCGCACTCATGGCGTCAAGGGCTACATCAAGGCGATGCCGTTCACTCATGACATCAACCGTCATGAGATGCTTAAGGATGTGATGCTAAAGAAGACCAATGGTGAACAGGTCCAATTGACTCTGGAAGATTCCAGGCTTGCAAACAATCTGTGGTTATTAAAGTTCAAGGGGTACGACACGCCGGAATCCCTGGTACATTTCGTCAATGCAGATGTAATGATTCCCGAATCGGAGAGGCTCCCCGCCCCCGAAGGTGAATATTACCTGGACGATTTGGAAGGTTTCCGCGTAAAACTGGAAGACGGCCGCGACATAGGCGAAGTTCTTGAAGTCCAGGAACTGCCTACCGTGAACGCGTTTCACGTCAAGTTCGACGCCCCATTCCAGAGCGAATTTTCCGCAAAAACAATCCTCGCTCCCTGGATAGACGACTGTGTCTTGGACATAGACGAAGAAGGCAAGAGCATCAAGTTTAGCGCAGACTACTTAAAAAGCCTGTGCCCGGAGGAAAGGTGAAGATCGACTGCATCACCATCTTTCCCGAGATGTTTACTCCCATGAAGCAATCGATCATGGGTCGCGCCCAGAGCAAAGGCCTGATGGAATTCAACACCATCTTCCTGCGCGACTTTGCCATCAACGACTACGGCCAGGTGGACGACGTGCCCTATGGCGGCGAACCGGGAATGGTGCTTAGGCCCGAACCCCTCGCCAAAGCCATCCGCAGCACGGGAGTCAAGGAAGACGGCGGCAAGGTTATTTACCTTACTGCCGACGGAGTGCCGTTTACACACAAACTAGCGAAAGAGCTTTCTAAAGAAAGCCACCTGGTGCTGGTCTGTGGACACTACAAGGGAATCGACGACCGCATCCGCCAGTCCGAGGTCGACCTGGAGATTTCTATCGGTGATTTTGTCGTGAGCGGAGGCGAACTGCCTGCAATGCTCGTGACCGACGCCGTCGTGAGACTCCTGGACGGAGCGCTGGGCAATAAAGAATCCGGTGAAACGGACTCATTCGCCCAGGGCGTACTGGGATGGCCGGTCTATACCCGACCCGAAGTTTTTGAAGGAAAAAAGGTGCCCGAAGTGCTCTTATCGGGTCATCACGCGAACATTAAAGCCTGGAGGCGCCAAGAATCGTTAAAAAGAACGCAAGAAAGACGCCCAGACATCTTTAAAAATCTTGAAGAAGATACTAAATTTGGCATCAAATAAAAACGAGGTACACAAATGTCCCTGAACATTGAAGCAATCCACAACGAAAACTTGAAGACCGACCTTCCTGAACTCCGCGCTGGCGATACCGTCACCGTGAACGTGAAGGTGATCGAAGGCACCAAGGAACGTATCCAGCCGTTCAAGGGCGTCGTGATCCAGAAGAAGAACTCCGGTATTTCTGCAACTCTTACCGTCCGCAAGATGTCCGGCAGCGTGGCCGTGGAACGTATTTTCCCGCTCCACTCTCCCCGCATCGACTCCATCGTGCTCGACCGCGCCGGTAAGGTCCGTCAGTCTCGCATCTACTACATGCGCGACCTCCGCGGTAAGGCTGCACGTATCGACGAACGTCAGGCTTAATCAGCTTTACACTCGAGGAATATGACCTCGCGTCAACAATTAATCCCGCCTACGCATCAAAGCGTAAAGGCGGGTTTTGTTGTTTATTCACCGGGGAGCGAAGATCGGAGCATCATCATTCTCGAAGAAGGTGAACTTGTCGCCCGAGAAACGACTCCTCCCCATTCCATCGTCTTTACAATGAGACCGGGTGACCTGGTCGGTGTCGCCGCCCTGCTGGAACGCGAACCATTCAAGTACGAGCTTTCGGCAAGCAAGGATTCCCGCATCACCATCGTAACAGAAGAATGCATGGAATCGGAACTCAAGGGACTCCCCCTTTGGCTTTTGGCTTTGATTCGAAGCCTTTCGGCAAAGACGCACCTGCTCAAGCGCGCGGCAATCGAAACCCGAGTCAAAAATACGCTCAAGAGCCTTGCCGAATACCTGAGCCATAAGCCACAAGATATAGACTTCAATCTGGCCGAACTTATCCGAGAATTCAGTTTCTTGACCAAGATTTCAACCACTGTGGCCCAGGAAGATTTCAAGTCCCTTTTACGCCGGCACCTGATCAAGCTTTCGCAAAAGAACGGCCGCGTGTTCTGCAAGATTCCCGACCCGGAATTGCTGCATATTTTTACAGACTATATTCAGGCACAAGAAACCGAAGCTGAATACGCTCCCTACAGATTGGACCTCGTCCAGAAAAAGATTCTAGTCTTTTTATCGGCAATCGAAATTTCTCCCGAAAAAACAGGACCCGATTGGATTGCGTTCATCCATGAAAAGTTCCCCGACGCCGACGTTTCGCAATGGATTAATTTGTTGCAAATTGAATGGTTTGTAAAAACGAATCCAGACAATCCCGATTGCGACCTGTTCAAGATCAACAAATCCAGAATTCAATATTTCTTGAAAGCGTTACGCTACGAAACCAACATTCGAGGGGTGTTATGACGCTTGAAGAAGGACAGATCTTATTCCGTGAAGGGGATCCGGGCGAAAACCTTTATGTCGTCCGCGAAGGCGAACTGCAGGGCAAGAGCACCCTAGGCACCGCCATCAACACCTATGGTCCCGGCGCACTGATTGGCGAATTGGCCTTTCTGAAGAAGGAACCCTACACAGAAACCATTACCGCCACAGAAGACTGCGAACTGATTGAAATCACGCCCGATGCATTGGACGAATCGCTGGAACAGGAACCGGCTTGGTTCAAGTCCATCATCTCCTTCTTGACAGGGCGCCTCCAGATTGCAGGCGAGAACAAACGCAAAAGCGACAGAATCAAGGCGCTACCCAGTTTGCTTTACATTCTGGATTCGAATCATTCTGTCTCTGAAATTTATAACAGCGTTCACAACCTTTTCAACATTTCAAAAGACTGTACCAACGAATTGTTGCAAATCCTTGAAGAACTAGAAATCCTGAAAATCCAGGGGACACAGGTTCACGTCAAGAACGTCAACGTAGTACACCTTTTATACGAATCCATTCTCTATCGCGCACGTTACAAGAAAACGCCCCCGCAGATTCTTTCGATGACGGAACAACTGGTTCTGAACGCCGTGATAAAGACGGTGCATCAAAGCAAGGAACCACTCAAGAACGGGGAATTCACCGTCAAGACAGAATCTCTGATGAAGGTCGCCAAGCGAGCCATGTTCGGCGCCACCCTCACCACGCGCACCCTGCTCCCACTCCTGGAACGTAAGCTGCTTAGTGCCTCTATTTCTCTGGGAAATAGCGAAGTTCTCCCCGAAATCGAGGCGATTCCGTCATTCTCCGGCGATTTTGACACCATCCTGGACTTGATGGAAATGAACCGTATTTACCCGCTTTTGGACAAGAAGCTGGTGAAGTAGTTTGCTATATTTACACCCGTAAAATCAATTAACCCCTAGCAGGTAAAATTATGAAACTTTCTGCACTTCTCGTGACCCTTTCCTCCATTGCCGCCTTCGCCCAGGAAGCAGCCGAAGCTGAACAGCAGCCGAGCGCCATTGGCAGCTTCTTGCCGCTCATCCTCTTGTTCGTGGTGATGTGGCTGTTCTTCATCCGTCCGAAGAACAAGGAAATGAAGAAGATGGAAGAAATGCGCAAGGCTCTCAAGAAGGGCGACAAGGTGATTACCACCGCAGGCATCATCGGTACCGTCACCAACATCGACGAAACCGGCACCACGATTTCTGTGCGCACGGGTTCCACCACCATCATCGAATTCGAAAAGTCCGCCATTCTCCGCGTGCTGAACGCTGAAACTGCAGCTCCGGCAAAGGCCGAAGAAAAGAAGTAATCCATGGCTCTTCTAGAAATCAAGACATACGGTGATCCAGTGCTCCGCAAAAAGTGCGAGCCCATCACCGAAATTACTCCTGAATTGCGACAGCTTGCAAAGGATATGCTCGAGACCATGTACGAGGCTCCGGGCTGCGGCCTTGCTGCACCCCAGATCGGAAAGAACATCCGTCTCGTAGTCATCGATACAGCTATTCCGGGCGAAGAAGAACCGCGTCCCTACATCATGTTCAACCCCGAATGGGAAGCTGAACCCGATGCAAAGCCCGTTCCTTACGACGAAGGCTGTCTTTCGGTGCCGGATATTTTCTGCAACGTGATTCGCCCCGACAAAGTTTGCGTTCGTTTCTTTGACATTAACGGCGAGCCTCAAGAAATCCACGATTGCGACGGACTCTTTGGCCGCTGCATTCAGCACGAAACGGATCACTTGAACGGCGACCTGTTCGTCGACAAGATTTCGACAGCCGACCGTACCATGAATCAGTCCAAGCTGAAGAAAATGGCTAAGGAAACCCAAGCGAAGCTGAAGAAGAAGTAAAAGAAACGTCATCCTGGAGCTTAGCGACGGGATCCAGAACTGGATTCTCCCCATTCGAGGACCATGCGCACTAAGGTTACAAGTAATCAAGTGCTGTCCGCCCTCCCTTCGGTCGAGAATGACAGAGTCAAAGCAATGTCATGCCCGCCACCGAGCGGGCATCTCCTTTTTTGTCAAAGAATAATTTGTATAATTGCACAAGAAATGTCTTTTAAGCTTCCACTCGTATTTGCATTTACTCTCGGAATTTCGGCTGCATTTGCAGACGACGATTTCGACTTGCCCGACGATGTGCAAAGTGCGGAAGTGCCCGCCAGCGCCGAAGACATTCCTGATGGGCCTGTAAATTTCGCTCCGATTGAGGCGACCACTACAAGCGAGCAGCCCGCTTCTCAAGCCGAAAAGGAAAATTCCTCTTCCGCGGAGAAGACGAAGCAAAACAAAAAATCTGTTAAAGCGATTGTCGACAGTTACTTGCCGCCACCTCCTCCTGCAGAAGAGAAGAAACCGCTAGAAAAAAAGCCGGCTCAAAGTGGAAAGCCGATTCTAAAACAAGAGAAACCTGTCCAAGGCGAAAAGCAAAATCAGAGTCAAGTCCAGAATGACGAGGACAAGCCGGCGACGTTTAAAGCGCACCAGATTCCAGAAGATTTGGACCGCCCACTCCGCGTAGGAATTTTCACCGGAGTCAAGGAACTCTACCTGAAATACCAAGGCGAAACGGTGCACGTCACCCCCCACGGTAAAATGGTGAGATTCGAAGCCGACGGAAACTCTACCGAAGATATCGCCCACGAATTCAACAGCGAAGATGGCGGATGTCTCGCCATCGCAGCCGACAAGAAGAGCCTCGGCAAGGCTTGCTACCCGGGAAGCGTCATGTTCCGCACCACAAACGGCAAGCTCGACGCCATCAATTCGGTAGATGTAGAAGACTACTTGCGTGGAGTCATTCCTTACGAAATCGGGAAGCTTGATTCTAGCCGCATCGAAGCCCTGAAGGCCCAAGCCGTGGCAGCGCGCACTTACGCCTACAAGCATTTCAACAGCCGCGAATCCATGGGCTTCGACGTTTACGCAGACACCAAGGATCAAGTGTACAAGGGTCTTGAATCCGCAACACCTTTGACCGATGCAGCCGTCAAGGCAACCGCAGGCGTCGTGATGACCTACGGCGGCGAATTCATTATCGCCTATTACCATTCCACCTGCGGCGGCGTTACCGAAACGCTCGCCACTTGGAATCGCCCCGATGTACCCTACTTGCAAAGCAAACCGGACAAGCGCCCCAATGGCAAACCCTGGTGCGACGAATCCAGCTATATCAAGTGGGAACGCCGCTTTGCAGACAAAGAAATCGTCAAGTTATTCAAGGCGAACGCCACCGAAGCAAAGGCGACCTTTAGCGCCCCCAAAGGAGCCGATTTCAAGAAGGTCAAATCCATCAAAATCAAGGATAAGCTGAAAAGCGGCCGAATTATGACTCTCCGCGTCGAAACCGACAAGGGACATTTTGACGTGCTGACCGATCGCACCCGCTGGCTCTTCAAGAAGGCCGGAACCATACTCCCCTCTTCTTTCTTTACTGTTAAAAAAGAAGGCAAGGAATGGGTTCTCACTGGTACCGGCTTTGGACATGGCGTGGGCATGTGCCAAATGGGAGTGCGGGCTCGTGCCCAGGCCGGACAAAGCTATCAAGAAATCTTAAGCCACTACTATCAGGGAATCACCCTGGAAAAATTCGAGCGGTAACCGCGTGGCAGATTTAACGAACGAAGCAAAGCCATTGCTGGCTGTCATTAGCCAAGGTTGCGCAGCCAACTTTGGCGATGGAGAAAAAATTGCAAGGGCATTCGCAGAAGAATATCGCGTTGTCTTTGGAATGCCCAAAGAAACGACAAGCGGCGATAAGGCAGAAATGCCCGAAGCATTCGTCTTGAACGTATGTACCGTCAAGGGAAACGCAGGCGCATTAAAGCTGCTGCGAGAAGCCTTAAGCACGGCCCCCGAAGCAAAGCTATTCATTACGGGCTGTGCGCCTAGGGATTTTCGCGAAGAAGTCGCAAAGATCACGGATAAAGTCGTATTCACGAGTTTGAAGGAGCTTGGTCTAAACAAACTGCCCCTGCCGCTACGCGAGTCGCCGCTGGTAGGCATCGTCAACATCGAAGAAGGATGTCTCGATGCTTGTGCCTATTGCTCTACAAGGCTCGTCAAAGGCCGTTTGCACAGTTACCCCGCCGCAGACATCGTGCAACAAGTAAAAAGTCTTGTAAGCGACGGATGCGTTGAAATACAGCTGACCGGCCAAGATTGCGGTTGTTACGGTTTTGACACCGGAACCAACCTTGCCGAACTGGTGCAACAGATTCTAGTAGAAGTTCCCGGCAACTACAAGATGCGTCTTGGCATGGGAAACCCACGGCACATGCTGCGATACATCGACCCTTTGCTGAAATGCTTTAAAGACGAACGTGTCTACAAGTTCATTCACCTGCCCGTTCAAAGCGGAAGCGACTCTGTCCTTAAGGCCATGAACCGCAAGCACAACGTGCAAGACTACATTGATTTAGCCGAGACATTCAACAAAAACTTTCCGCTATTCACGCTCAGCACCGACTTGATTGTCGGATTCCCCGGCGAATCAGAGCAAGACTTCCAAGGCACATTAGACATTCTGGAAAAGACGCGCCCGACGGTCTGTAACATCACCCGCTTCGTGGCTCGCCCGAATACGCCCGCCTACAACATGGCCGGCGCCATTCCCGACGAAATCAAGCACATTCGTTCTGCCGCCCTTGCCGAAGCCTTCCAACGCATCGCGACCGAAAACAATTCCCGCTGGGTTGGCGAAACAGAAACCGTAACCATCGAAAAGCAAGGCTACCGCAAGGGCTCCTACATCGCCCGAAACGCCGCCTACCGCCCCGTAGCAATCCTCAGCGAGGCTCCGCTACAGCCTGGCGAACGGTTCTCCGTCACCATAACCGACGCAGAACCCTTCGCTTTAATTGCATCATTATAAAGCACCCTTCAGCACCAAGCTGACATACAAAAAGCCCCCGCTTTACAGCAGGGGCAAGTTCTTATTCTAGACTGCGGAACAAATCCCGCAGCAGGCTAGACTACTTCTTGTTGCGGCGATAGCCAACTCTGTAAGTATCGCTGAAGCGGCTATAGGTAATCGTACCGTCCTGCGGCATCGATCCAACGACCACGCAAGGCACATAGTCTTCTTGCACGAAGGTAACCTGGTAGATATAGGGACCCGTTGCAAGCAGGCGACCGTTCTGGGAGACCGGATACATTTTTGCAGTCACCCATGCAGCACCCGTTTCACCATACAACGGATTCTGGCAACCATCTACACCGGAAACGGTTGTATTGACGCCACCAAGAGCCTTGCTCAGCATTTCAAGAGTGATTACCTGCTGGTACTGGTTCACAAAGTGGCCCAGGTGGTCAAACACACGGATGTTGAGACGAGACGGACCCGCAACCGGATAAGAAATACTGAAGCAGCTTTCATTCGAGCCGTCGCCATTACCATAGCACAAGCCTGCACCGCCATTCTTATCGACAGCGCCACCAACGACTGTAGGCGTAGAACCAAACACCTGGGAAGCACCGCCGACATATGCAGCAGAGAATCCAGTCTTGTAGTCATCCTTCAAGTTCAGCGGGTTACCACCGACACCACAAGAACCCGGGCCAAGGCCGCAATCAGACGGAACCGGCATAATCTGCAAATCGGCCGTAGCATCCAAAGGCAGCTTGCCACCATTGTTGCTAGCAATTTCGGTCAACTTATTAGACTGAGCCGTAAAGTCCGGGCGGTCAATCAAGCTATCCAAAGAGAACGTGGCAATTTTCGTATTCGGAATAAACTGAGCACTAGCCCATTCAGTCAAGTCATTCGGAGGACCAACCACGCCTTTATTAGTAGTAGACGTTACATAATAGGTCATCTGCTGGCTCCAATAACCTAACTGGCTCCAAACTTCATCCGGGTAATTATCATCCGATTTGCCAGGTCCGAAAAGTTCGTCGTCATACGGATAGTTAAATGCGATCTTGTCGTTAGCAACGATGCCAGAAGGAACAACATTTCCAGCCGCATCGCGAAGTTCACCGGCAAAGTCATACTGCACGCCCGAGGCGCCCTGGTTTTGTCCTTCAACGACACCAGTCACATAGAAGCCGTACACAACCTGCTTCACCACACCGTTCACTTCTTCATTGCGAACAACGATAATTGCTGGCTGACCGGAACTCTGCAACATCGCAATGGTATTGGCATCCAGCGAAGTATTCAAATTCATGCTAATCTTTTGTGCGCCAGTTTCGTCCATCGTCACAAGAGCACTAGAAATAGCCGGCTGGCCATAGCGAGAGGGAGCAAGTTCAGCCAAGGATGTACGAATGTACATGTTGGAACCATCGGTCTGACGGTCTGCATAGAAGAAGTGCAGATGGTGCCAAGTATTATCGGCCCACTGAGTTGCACCCGGCGTACAGTTAGAACTGTCAGCAAGAGGCGGCCTTCCGTAAGCAGCCAAAGCAGGGTCAACATCGCAACCATGGTTATGAGCAGCAAGAGTCGGAATATCGACCTTACCCGGAGAAGCCAAGTGGGTTCCACCGAGGTCAACCACGAGAACGCCGTCCACGTAAATCCACATGTCATCGTCGCCAGTGAATTCGAAGACTTCAGGAAGCGGAGTCTGGTTGGCAACCTTATACTTGAACTTGGCGTAACCCATCATCGTGAAGTTATAGTTGCGCAAATGCTGTGCGCCCAAATTGCCACCGTATCCGGCTGCAACAGCAGCAGCTTCCGGAGAACGAGGGCCACCGTTAGCCAACCAGCTATCGCACAAGGACGAAGTCTTCTGCTTCATAAAGTCATACTGCTTTGCAGCATATTCGTAGTCGTAAGGCGGGCAGAAAATCGAGAGGCTCTGGGGACCAAACTGATCGCAAGCACGACCTTCAACGCAGCTCGCAGTCGGACCGACACGCATCTGGGTAGTCGGGTCAATCAAATCCAACGGGAAATAGCCACCATTGTTATAGTTATAGTCGATCTGATAATACTTTGTTCCGGCAACAGCAGGCAAAACCAGCGGCACTTCAGTACGCTTATTCACGCCTTCGACATCAACGTACCATTGGTCGAAATTCGAGTTATCGCACATTTCGTTAAGCTTCTGGATAAAGACTTCATCCAGCATGTCGAACGAGCCGTCAGCGTTCATATCAAAGAATGCCAGATACGGCTTAACCATTCCCGGCGTATAGTACACGGGGTTCGCCCAGCAGTTGTTCGAACTAGTCTTATATTCAAAGTCACATTCTTTATCTTCGTGGACAGCCACTTCGGGGCAGACAAAGCCTCTTACAAGGGTATCCGTTCCACTAATGCCAACTTTCTTATAACCTCTCTGGTTATAACCCTGCGGGCTCTTTGCGGCGCACAAGCCATATTCCAAGCCCTCAGCAGCCGAAGCCTTTTGAAGATACGAAGGCAAATTCGGGTTCACTTGTTTCGGATATCCATCTTGCCCAATCTGAACACCAACAGTCGGGAACTGCTTAATAGAAGTGCCGTTAGCGCAAGTATTGTGATACCCCTGCAATCCTGACCAGTTTATATCATATCCAGGATAGCCTTTTGCCAAAATCTGCGCTTGATTTTCAATTGATTCTTCAGAGAAGTTTTCAAAATCCGGATGGTTCGGTTGAAAGTCGCGAATAATAACATCCAAAATACGTTCTGTATTGTCGCCAGCTGCATTTAGCAGAGACGCGCACCCGAACGCAACTAGAACCGAAACCTTGCCATTTTTTCCAAACAGATTCATAATTATCCAATCTCCACACCTAATACTAGGTTTAGAATATTCCACCTTAAATATAACCCTTTTTTTGACATTTATTAAACTTTTTATTGTGAAAATTCCTTTAAATTAGCCGTCTGCAGGAACTTCGTGCCGTAAAACACTTATTTTTTTCTTCCCGGCGGAACAATTCAGTTCGAATTTCCTGCAGTTCCGCTTATTTTTCTAAATAGTAACTCAGGATGACACTTTCGACCCTTTTTACAATCGTAATGACATTGGTGCTTTTGCGCATTTTTTGGTTAAAAATCAAAGATGTGAGCATGAAAAGCGAATCTTTCAAGCGACTTCCGGCCAAAGACCAGCTTTCGGTCTTAAAAGAATGCCTTCTGAACAACCCTACGGCGACAAATATGCAGAACCTGAAGGAATTCGTCGACAAACAGGGCGTCAATATCGACATAGAGTCTTACAGGCCCTTCTTGAAAAAGCAACAGGAATTGAGTAGCCGCAAAGATGCCCTTGCCGAAGACAACGAGCTCTTTACAGCCGAATCCGAATGGATCGACAAAATCAGGCCCCTAGAATTTGAAGAAGCAAAACTCGCCAAACAAGAAAAACGATTCGAGGACTACATTCTGCATTCTTTGGAGGGTATTGCCCGTCTTTACTCGGACCCGGCTATTTTGAACGAACTGGAGGCTCTAGTTCAGGATTACCCCAAAGCAAAGCAACTTGCCCAAGGATACCGTGAACTCATGGACTTGCGGGACAGCAGTGGTGCCGACGACGAATCACTCAAAAAATTGCGTAACGCCAAGGAATCTTGGGAAAAAGACCTTTTACAAGTGGACTTTGAATCGTGATTCTACTGGTCGCCGAAAAACCGTCTGTCGCAAACCAACACTACCGCCCCATGCTGGAGCGGTTGGAAGGGGAAAAATTCACTCAAGGCGACGGATGCTTAATCGGCAAGAACCACTGCATTACCTGGTGCGTGGGTCACTTAATTACGCTCGCTCCGCTTGACGCCTACCCCGGATTTGAAGGCGGCTGGCGACTTTCGAATTTGCCGCTGCTGCCTGAAAAATTCAAGCTCATGGAAATTGAGAGCACCAAGAAGCAGCTGAATGTAGTGCGCCAGATGATGGAGCAAGCCGACGTTCTGGTGAACGGCGCGGATGCCGGCCGCGAAGGAAACTTGATTTTTGACCTGGTGCTCGACTACACGCCCTCTTTTAAGCAAAAGACCATTAAGCGTCTGTGGGTGAACAGCTACGTGGCCAAGGACTTGGACAAGGCTTGGAAAAACCTGGAAGACGCCACCCAACGCGTGAATTTGAGCTATGCAGCCCGTTTAAGGCAGCGAGCCGACTGGATGGTGGGTTTGAACGCGACACGCGCCTATACGCTTACGGCTGGGCGCGGCAAGATGATTTCGGTGGGACGAGTGCAGACACCGACCCTAAATCTGATTGTAGAACGCGACACAATTGTGGAGCAGTTCAAGGAACTCTACTATTACAGCGTCGTGGGCACTTGGAAAGGATTCCAGGCCCAATTGCTCAAGGACGACAAAGTCGCCGTCTTCGAAAAAGAATCCGAAGCGAATGCCGTAGTAGCGCGATGCAATCCGCCGACAGAAGCCGCGATTGCTAAAATCGATACCCAGCAAAAGAAGCAGTTTCCGCAAAAGCCTTTTGACCTGACCGAATTGCAGAAAGAAGGCAACAAGCGTTTTAAGTACAGCGCCCAGCAAGTTCTGGATTGCGCGCAAAACCTGTACGAAAAGAAACTGCTCACCTACCCGCGTACCGATTCGCAATACCTGCCCGACACCATGAAGCAAGAAGCCTATGCCCTTGCGCAAAAATTGGCAACCCCCGAGCAGCAAAAGATTTTCCGCACCTTTGACGAAAATTTCGTCTTTATCAATTCGAGCAAGGTAACAGACCACTTTGCAATCATCCCCACTGGCGAAGCCCCGAACGATTTGCCCGAAATGGAGCAGAAGATTTACGACCTAGCCAAGGAACGTTTTGTTCAGGCATGGCTGAAACCGTACGTGTGGGACGAAATGGAAATCGCGCTCAATGCCGAAAAAGACCATTTCCGTCTGAAGCTCAAGCGCAATGAGGATTTGGGATTCCGCGCCCTTGTTAAGGAAGATTCCAAAGCCAAGAAAAAGAAGAAGGGCGATTCCGGCTCGGAGGCCGGAATGACAGATGGAGGCGCCACCGCCGAAGGCAAGGGCGACAACGACGAAATTACAAACCTGGTGGAAACTTTCCCGGAATGGGCTGTCGGCGAACACGCGCCTTTTGACAGCGTAGAACTGCAAAAGAAAAAGAAGAGCAAGCCCAAGTACTATACCGAAGCGACTCTCCTTGCCGCGATGAAAACCGCAGGCAAGCAGATCGAAAACGAAGAACTTGCCGAAGCCATGAAGGACCGCGGCTTGGGTACGCCGGCAACGCAAGCAGGCATTATCGAAACGCTCAAGAAACGCGGCTTTATCGAAGCGCAAAAGAATTATCTAGTAAGTACCGCCCGCGGGCGCGAAGTCATCGCCTTGATGGATGAAAAAGTCAAGTCGCCCGAAATGACCGGCGAATGGGAATACAAGCTTTCGCAGGTCGAAAAAGGCGTGCTTGCACCTGCCGAATTCCGCGACGGAATCGTTGAATACGTGAAGCAGCTGTTCGCTGATTTGCATGCGCGATACGGCTGCCAGTTCGAGCGCGAAACCGTGACCGAGGCCATTCCATGCCCCAAGTGCGGGAGCGCGCTCGAAGTAGCCCCCTGGGGCTACGTGTGCCCCAAAGCCGAATGCGGATTCAGATTCGGGCACACCGTGGCAGGCAAGATGCTTGCCCACGCCGATATCAAGAAACTACTTGCCGGCGAAACCGTCGGGCCGGTTTCCGGATTCAAGAGCAAGAAAGGCTCCGAATTCTCAGCGAAGCTTTCGGTCGATAAAGATTTCAACATTCAGTTTGAATTTGAAAGCGACGGCAAATTCCACGGTCAAAAGACGGAATACAAGTGCCCTCTCTGCGGCGCCACCCTCGAAGAAAACAAGAACGCCTTATTCTGCACCAGCTCTACCGATGGCGTTGATTGCAAATTCACGCTGTTTAAAACAGTTGCTGGACATGCATTGACCGCCGCTGAAATCAACGAACTTTTTACCAACGGACGCACGCCCCTGATTCAGGATTTCAAAAGCAAGAAGGGCTCCGAATTCGCCGCATGCCTTAAATGGGGCGAAGGTGCAGACAAGGGACGCACCACCTTCGAGTTTCTGCACAGGAACCTCCCCTGCCCCGTTTGTGGCGACCAGCTGCGATTCCGCGAAAATGCCTACGTTTGCATGAACCCTCAATGCGGCTACAGAATTCCGCAGGTATTCTATCAGCGTAAATTCACCGATGAAGAGGTGGAAGGTTTGCTCAAGAATAAACTTACGCCGGTTCTTGAACCGTTCAAGAAAAACGACACGACCTTCCGCGCAGCACTCGAAATCCGCGACGGCGGCAAACTCGCCTTCAACAAATTAACCGTCGAAGTTATCTCTCAAAAGTAGACCGAGCGTCGCGCCCGTGCTAGCACGGGCATGACCGAGATCCAGAACATGCTGAAAGAAAAGGCCGCAAGGCGAATGCCGCGACAGGCTGCTTGCAGACTGGCATGGCTGAGCAGTCCGTTGAATTAAACAAAGACCGGTTCCCAAGGCGAGAGAAGCGGCAATGCTTGCATTGCCATTTCCGAGCCGCAGAACCGGCTTTGCTTTGTGACGTCAAGTCACAAAGCAAAGAAAGGCCCCTCTAACGAGGAGCCTTTCCTAAGAAGGAGAAAATATGAATCGGTATGTGGAACCTTGAACCTACCAGGAGGGGAGCAATGATAGAGTCGTTTCAGGATTTACCCTTCTACCGTTCACGATTCCAAATATACCCTTTTATTTGCCCTTGAGAACTACCAATTTGCTTATTTTCTAAATCCGTTTCAATTACATTTTCGGATTCAGTAAACTGGTGTTTACTCTTCGCGGAAAATAATCTTGCACTTCGGAACGAAACGGAAACCACCACGGCGATGGCGTTCGATTTCGAAGAATTTCTTCACGCCTTCGGACGGATGTTCCGGATCGTCGGAGCCGTTGATATGAGCAATCACGCGGTTCAAGCGGCTTTCGAAGTTCGGACGCAGCGGGTCCATGCAGATAGACGGATCACGCTTAAATTCACGGTTTTCAAATTCTTCACGACCCGTTGCACTGTATTCGCGAAGCAGGTTACGAAGAATACGAGCAGGCACGTTACGCATCAAGTGCTTGTTGTTCACCGAGATAGAATCATCGCTCTTGTAGTAGATGATCGTCACGGAGTCGTTCATTGCTTCAAGCAGCTGTTCCTGAGCCTTCTGGATCGGTTCCCAAGAATCGAATTCCTGCTTAACCACTGCGCTCATGAGCTTGTTGAACGGTTCCGGAGCCACCACATTGGCCTTATAATCAAAGTAGACCACGCTAGCCGGTGCGCCGTAATAGCAACCCTTCTGAATCAGGACTGCGCCAACCTTTTCGTCAACGACATCTTCAGTTGCGCGGATGCAAGCCATCTTCTTTTCAGCGTCAAATTCCCAATCAAGGCCATATTCAGCAAGGCAGTCACCAAAGGTCTTGTATTCGCCAACCTGACGACCATTCACAAACACCTTGTTATCGCGAACTTCTGCTGTAGCACGATTTTCGAGAGCTTCAGCAAAAGAGGTCTGGCAAGCCTTGTATTCGATCTTTTCGTAAGGCGGCGTGTTCAAAAGAATTGCACCGATCTGCACCAGGCCGTTGAACCAGCGCATGGGGTTCGTAATCAGCATGCCCGGGGAGTCAAACCGATAGGTGAAGTATTCCTTGCGGAAGCCATCGGCCAGTTCGCGGCGGAGGAACTTCGCATTGGAAAGCAGCGGATAGCGTTTCGGAATAATATCAAGGCAGAGCTGACGGACGTCTTCAGTTGCGTAGAACTGCGAAACGTACGGGAGGTAAGAACGAAGCACGCTACGAGCGGGAATCGCTTCGAATGTTGCGCAACGATCCATAATGCGCTGCACGAATTCGTCCGGATTTTCGCCTCGTTCATAGAGCCAGTTTACCACATTGTTCATCATAAGGCGGTGAACACTTTCGTCTACAAACGAATCTTCGAAGTAGATGTCGTTTAGCAACTTGACATTGAAACGAGGATCACGCTTAATTAGAGTCAAGATATCCTTGACTGGGTATGAGATGAGCAACTCAATGTGAGTCAACTGAAGGAATAGGTTAGAAAGCACTTTTACCTCACTCTAATGAATGGTATTTTTTCAAAAACGCCACTCAGCCTTTTCGTACTATTAATTTAGCAAAAAAAATATGATTTTCACCCCCAAAAGGCTATATTTGGGGCATGAAATCGGCTGAAATACACGTTTTATCGGATGAAATCATCAATAAAATTGCTGCTGGCGAGGTCATAGAGCGCCCCGCATCGGCTGTCAAAGAGCTGATTGAAAACGCAATTGACGCAGGAGCGACCCGTATACAGGTCGCCATCGAAGAAGGCGGCAAGAAAAAAATCCAGGTTACGGACAACGGAAAAGGCATGAACGCCGCCGATTTGGATTTATGTTACTTGCGCCACACCACCTCGAAGCTTTTTAGTGCAGACGACCTTTTCCATTTACATACAAATGGTTTTAGAGGCGAAGCCGTGGCATCTATTGCCGCTGTATCCAAATTAACCATTACCAGCGCCACTGACGAGGGCGATAGCGGTCGTATTAAACTGGAAGGCGGAAACGTTGTCGAAAAACAAGATGTTCAAGCCAGCAGAGGCACAACCTTTCTGGTCGAAGACTTGTTTTACAACACCCCCGTACGCCGCACCTTTTTAAGCAGCGACACCGCCGAAGGTACCCGTATTTTCGATGTTGTTCTAAAAACTGCCATTGCGCACCCGGAAATCCGCTTTGACTACAAAGTAGGAGATAAAACCGTTTTCACCGGCATTCCCGGCGAACTCCGCAACCGCATTGCCGAGGCAATCGGCTCAAAAATCGCCAAAGTTCTTTTGCCCGTGGACTACACCGAAGCGGGAGTCCATGTTTGGGGATATGTTTCCCCGACTACCGAGACAAACGGCAAGCGTAACCACCAGTTCTTATTCATCCGTAACCGCCCCATCGAAAGCAAGATGGTGAGCAAGGCCGTTCAGCAGGCCTACGAGCCTTACGGAGCCCAATGTAAGCCCGTCTCGGTGCTGTTCCTGGACATGCCCGACATGGAATTTGACGTAAACGTGCACCCCGCCAAGCGCGAAGTACGCTTCGCCAACCAAAACTTGGTGTTTTTGGTCGTGTCTCACGCCATTCGCGACACTTTTACAAAGGACATGGAGGCAAAATCGCCACTGATCGACCTCAGCGACGAAATTGCAGGCATAGACAAGGCTGTTGATTTACAGGACAGCGCACCCAAAGTCCCCTACGGATTCGAAGAGCCCCTTTCTAAGCCGGCCGCCACACCCGCCCCCAATTTTACGACAAAGGAATCCAGTGGCGACATTCCCGAAATGTCGAACCGCCCTGCGGCGTCCTTTACATTTGACAAGCCCCGTAAGACAGAGTCTTTCAATGACTTAGCGCAAGACATGTTCAGCACCCCCGAAGCGGGTAAAGTCATCTCGCTAGAAGGACATGTCAATGAAACTCCAGAACCATCGACCCAGTGGGCCCCCCCCACGTTTTTCCAAATAGCCAACACCTACATCGCTGGTGACGATTCCAGTGGACTTTTGGTCATCGACCAGCATGCGGCCCATTCCCGAGTTCTTTACGAACAGGCTTTGGCCACCTTAAGAAACGGAGCCGCCTTGGACAGCCAGGAACTGTTGTTCCCGGAACTTCTGGAACTTTCCAAGCTCGAAGTGGAAGCACTCAAAAGCGTCGAAGACCAGTTCAAGCACTTGGGCTTTTACATTGAACATTTCGGCGGCGAAACCTACCAGATTCGAGCCATTCCGAGCGCACTCCCCCTTTCCCGTGCCATCAAGGCAGTCAAGGATTTTCTGGACAGCATCGGAGACGAAGGTAAAGGCGAAGGAGACATGGTGAAAATCCAAGACACCATCGCCAAGGCATGGGCAAACACGAATGCCTACCAGGCAGGCGACAAGCTAAAACCCGAAGAAATGGCCGCTTTGGTAAACCAGCTCATGCTTACCGAGGATCCACTCAAGTCCCCCTACGGGCACCCCACCTTACTGCGTTTTACCTTGGACGAACTGGCCAAGAAATTCAAGCGCTAATTGATCGAAAGATTTCCCTACGGCAAGCTTTTCCGAAAACTCTTTTGAGACATTTTCTTTTACGCCAAAATCCTTTTTGAGTTGCCATTTGAGCCCCGACCACGGGGGGACGATGTGTTCTGAGAACACAAGACGATTCAGTATAATGTTGGGCAATGCGAAAAATTTCGTCTTGATAAACAAGCGACCAAGGCAGTAAGTCAACAAATCGGGCTTGGTACAAACCATAAAAGAAGCACCCGACAAAGCAAGTTCCAAGGTCGATGTTCCAGGGGCGGTCAACGCATATTCTGCGCTTTGGTACAGAGCCATTCGCTCTCCCGCACTTTGGGGGGCAACAACCACGGGAACTTTAAACTTCTTAAAAGAGTTTACCAGTTCTTGACGTGCTGCCACCACAACCACATTTTTAGCATCTTGAACCGCATTCAGATAAATCGGCAAGTTTCGCATTGCCTGCGCCTTACGACTACCGGGAAGGAGTAGCACCTGAATCGACGCATCGCCACGACAATTTTCATTTTTAATTTCAACGAACGGATGCCGAACGCGGACGACATTGCAACCAGCGTCGCGGTACACTGATTCTTCAAAATCGAAAAACACAGCCAACTTGGCAAACGGATTTTTCGCAAGCTCTGTGGCACGTTTCTTTTTCCATGCCCATACTTGCGGAGGCGCCACATACAGCGCAGGTTTACAGAGTTCCCCCGCCCGCGCCACAAGTTTCATGTTGAAGCCCGGATAATCAATGGCCACAAGGCCAAGGCAGTCCGGCGATTCCAACGCCGACCTTAGAGCGTTAAAACTTCGGCGCAACTTAAAATATTTCGGCAGAACATCGCCAAAGCCTGACACAGGCAAATTTTCAAAATCAACTAAAGGCAGGAGTCCCGCATTTTGCATGCGTTTTCCACCTGCGCCCTTTACCGGATATCGAGAAGCAATTGCTTTTACCAGGGATTCACCGATGCAATCCCCGGAATCCTCACCAGCACAGAAAAGAACAAATTTATCGTTTGGCACGGTTCGAGACCCAAACCTTCAAGGCGCCAAGATCCTTGCGCAAATATTGCAACAATTCGGGAGTATAAACCACTTTCTTGTTCTTGAGGGTGAGCACATGGACATTGCCTGATTCCGTTTCCACATGGGCAACAATTTCACAGCCACGTTCACCTTCAAAGGGTTCATACTTTTCCATGGCAGTCAAAAGCTTGTCGGCAAAGGCATCGTCGACCATCGAAGAATACAGGACCACGTGAATGTGGCTCACCATATCCGAACGCACGCGGTCCAGCTGGATAACTTCTTCAACCACCAACTGCATGCCGTCGCCCATACGCTGATGTTCCAGCACGCCCTTCACCAGCACACGGTCGTCGAGCGCCACGGTGTCGCGGAACTTTTCCCACAAGTCCTTCTTGAAGAACATTTCCAAGTCGCCATGGAAATCCTGAATGGAGCCTGCACCAATCGTGTCGCCGCGTTTAGTTTCGATAGAGCGAAGCTTCGTCACCACGCCGCCCACAATCACGGTTCCACCTTCATGCTTTGCAAGTTCTTCTTCGTCCAAGGAGCAAGAGGTAAAGCCCTGCAGTTCGGGGCGGAATTCATCGAGCGGGTGACCCGACAAGAACAAGCCCACCACATCGCGCTCCTTATTGAGCATTTCCATGTTGGACCATTCTTCTGCTTCTTCGAGAACTTCGGCAGAGCTGTCCATAGAAGGGGCACCGCCGCCCATATCAAAGAGGGACATCTGTCCGCGGTCTTTATCTTCTTGATGTCTGGAGGCCACTTCCATGGCACGGTCTACAGAAGCCATGAGCACGGCGCGGTTTCCCGGAAATTCGTCGAGGGCGCCGGCCATAATCAAGCTTTCGATAAGACGCTTGTTCATGGGCGGGCGCTTTTCTTTCTGTTCGCCCTGGTATTCGGTCACACGCTTGCAGAAATCGAAAAGGTCCTTAAACTTGCCGCGGCGTTCTCTTTCAGCAATGATGTCTTCGACGACCGCGATACCCACGTTACGAATGCCAGCCAAGCCGAACAGAATCTGGCCTTCTGTATTAGCCACGAATTCACCCATGGAGGCGTTGATATTGGGCGACACCACTTCGATATCGAGGCGTTTGCATTCCAGAATAATCGTCACGATATCTTCGGTCTTGCCCATCTTAGACGTCATGGAAGCGGCCATGTATTCAGGGCCGTAATGCGCCTTCAGGTATGCCGTCTGGTAGGCCACGTATGCGTAAGCTGCAGCATGACTCTTGTTGAACGCGTATCCGCAGAACGGAAGCACCGCATTCCACACCTTTTGAATCATGTCCTTATCGTAGCCCTTGTCCAAGCATTTCTGGAAAAACTCCGGTTCGAGTTTTGCCATCTTTTCGGGCATCTTCTTGGCCATGATACGGCGAATATTGTCAGCACCACCCAGCGTGTAACCGCCCAGAATCTGGGCCAGTTTCATCACCTGTTCCTGGTACACAATCACACCATAAGTTTCACCCAGCACCTGTTCCAAGTCGGGGTGATAGCAGTCAATTTCTTCTTGTCCGTTCTTACGGGCAATAAAGTGCGGAATCTGGTCGATCGGCCCCGGGCGATACAGGGCGTTCATAGCGATCAAGTCAAAGATTCGCGTAGGCTTCAGTTCACGCAGGTACTTTTGCATACCCGGAGATTCGAACTGGAACACCGTCGTGGTCATGCCCTTGCCAAGCAAATCGAAAGTTTCCTTGTCATCCAAGGGAATATGGCCCATGTCCACTTCAATCTTTCGATTCTTCTTGACCATGTTCACCGTGTCTTGAATGATCGACAAGTTGATAAGGCCAAGGAAGTCCATCTTCAAAAGTCCGATGTCTTCGGCGTAGTGCTTGTCATACATCACCACCGGCGTATCTTCGGGGGCGGCACGGTACAAAGGAGCGAGGTTATAAATCGGGGTCGGCGTAATCACCACACCGCAAGCATGCACACCTGTCTGGCGCGGCAAATCTTCGAGTTTTTTAGCCACTTCCCACAAGTTCTGGTAGCTGGCGCGGCTATTGATCATCGCCTGCAGGGGTTCCGGGCTGTAACCATCTTCAAGGTTATTACCCTTCTTGTCCTTACCCGTCCAAGCCTGCTTTAGGCTAAAGTTCAATGTGCGCTGGGGGAACAGCTTGGTAATCTGCTTTGCTTCGGCAGGCGGGAGTCCTAAGACGCGAGCCACATCGGTAATCACCGCCTTGGATTTGAGCATGCCGTAAGTAATAATCTGGCCCACGCATTCCTTGCCATACTTATCCGTCACATACTGAATCACGCGACCGCGGTCACGGTCCGCAAAGTCGGTATCGATATCGGGCATGGACACACGTTCGGGGTTCAGGAATCGTTCAAAAAGGAGGTCGAAAGTCAGCGGGTCAATGTCAGTAATACCGATAATGTAAGTGACTAGAGAACCAGCTGCAGAACCACGACCCGGACCCACGGGAATCCCGTGCTCACGGGACCAGTTGATAAAGTCCCACACAATCAAGAGGTAACCCGCCACGTTCATGTTGCGGATACAGTTCAGTTCCTTGTACATACGCTTGCCCACATCGGTTTCATGGGCAGGGAACTTAAAGTCCTCTTTCGGGAAACGCCACTGGAGGCGCTGATTGCAAAGATGAGTGATGTAGATGTCGGCATCACCCCCCGGTTTGCACCAGCGGTGCACATTCTTCTTCAGCGCTTTCTGGTCATCATCGTCAAAGAATTCCGGTTGTGACAAGCGTTCAATTTCGGCCTTGTCTTCGTCGGTCAGGGCGTCTTCGGCAATTCCCTTGTCGGCACAATAAGCTGCCGTGACTTTTTTCTTCTTGTCCTTGATGACGCCCTTAAGTTCACGTTCGTGAACGACCGGGTATTCCGCATCGTATTCCGCCTTCATGATGGCCTTGATGCTCTGGTATTCTTCAGAAGCCAGAAATTCATCGGGAATCTTGAAGCGCGGCCAGAATTCATCGCCGATACCGGTTTTCACCGTATAGTTACAGCGTTCTGCAATCTTTACCGTATTTTCGATGGCACCAGGAATATGCCCGAAAAGTTCCACCATTTCGGCTTCGCTACGGAAATAGAACTTTTCGGTCGGGAAACGTTTGTCGTCAAAACCGTTCAACGTTTCCTTCAGCGAAATGCAGCGCAAGATCTTATGCGCTTCGGCGTCTTCGGCCTTAATATAGTGGACGTCGGCCACCGCCACAATTTCACGTCCCAATTCGCCAGCAAGCTTTACGTTGTAATCGTTCAGCAGCTTTTGCGCCGGGACACCATTATCGCACACCGAAATGTACAGATGGTCGTGGTCAAAAATCTTGTCGAGGGACTCCATGTACTCGCGAGCAACACTATTGCGTCCGGTCGCGACACTCTGGCCATACTTGCTAAAGAAATCGCCAGCGATGGCGATAATGCCTTCTTTATGTTCTTCGATGACCGACAGCGGTACCGAGGGAATTTCTGCCCAGCGGTCTCCATCTTCGTAACGGTAACTCACAATGCGGAGCAGGTTGTAATAGCCAGCTTCGTTTTCCACCAAAAGAGTCAATCGTTCAAAAGTAATCGGATCTTTCTGGTTTGCGCTAGAAGTGTCCACATAAATGTGGCAGCCGTAAATGGTCTTTACAGGCGGAAGCCCCTTTTCTTTGCGGGCCTTGTTCATGTCCTTTCCGCGAGTCTGAATTTCTAGAATACCGAACATCGCACCATGGTCAGTCAAAGCGACTGCAGGTGCGTTTTCTTCGGCTGCAGCAGCCAAAATACCATCTAGACGAGCAGAAGACTGTAAAACAGAAAATTCAGAATGAACTTGCAGGTGAACAAAAGCCATACCTGCAATTTAAAAAAATTCCCGATTGTTCTTTGTCGAAATAACGGACCACATTGGAGATTCTACAATCATCCATTTTTCCAAAAAATTGTATTTTTCGTTAAAAAAGCCTATTTTTTAATGAAGATGAAGAACAGTGCCCCCAAAAAGGATTTGAATATCGCCATCGATGCCCGCATGGTCAACCGTTCCGGCATTGGCACCTGCATTCAGCACTGGCTAAAGGACGTTGGCTACAATATCGCCCTTGGAAATCCTGAAGACTTGATGGCCTACAAGAATGTACCTAAGCACATTCCGTTCATCAGCAGCATTTACGGCTACAAGGAACAACTGAAATTTCCGTACCGAGCACTCTACCGCGAAAAGCCCGACGTCTTGCACATTCCCCACTGCAATGTGCCGCTGTTCTACCGAGGCAAGATGATGGTGACGATTCATGATCTCACCCACCTGATTTACCCCGAATTTTTGCCATTCAAGCTGGTACACCTGTATTTCAAGTTCATCTTTTGGTTCGTAAGCAAACGTGCCGACCGAATCATCACTGTGTCCGAAAGCACCAAGCGCGATTTGCTGCATTTTTACAAGACCGACGAATCCAAGATAACAGTCATCCCCTCTGGCGTCGGAAAAGAATTTGTACGCAAAACACCCGAAGAATACGACTATCTGTACGAAAAGTTCAACATCCCCCGGGACAAGAAGATCCTGCTGTATGTAGGGAACTTGCTGCCCCACAAGAACTTGAACGGTTTACTCAAGGGTTTTGCCCAAATGAAAGGCAAGGAAGATTGCCGTTTGATTTTTGTAGGCAAGGCTTTTGACGGGCGCACCAAGGCCACCCAGGAACAAGAGCTGGGAATTGAAAATTTGACGATTCACGCCGGCATGGTCAGCCAAGACGACTTGGTGAACTTCTACAATCTGGCAGATTTATTCGTATTGCCTTCGCTGTACGAAGGTTTCGGATTACCCATTCTCGAAGCTTTCGCCTGTGGCACTCCCGTAGCCTGTTCCAACACATCGTCTATGCCCGAAATCGGCGGCAATGTCGCCAATTACTTTGACCCCACCGACCCGGCAAGCATTGCCAATGCCCTTGAAAAATCGATTGACGACAAGGGCAAATATGACGCCGAAATTGACGCCTGGGTTTCAAAATTTTCTTGGGAAGAAAGCGCCAAGAAAACCAGGGATGCAGCCGAAAGCTTATTTCTTTAGCTTTGTCAAGAACCCGTACTGGAACGGGATAAAACTGGAATGGCTCAAAAGGCCCGGCATGAACTTCAGCTGTTTACGGATACCTACAATCTTTTCGATTTCAAGGCCGTTTTCTTTTGCAAAACGCACAAAGCTCTTCTTGGTCCAGAAAGTCTTGTGGTTAATGTCCAACACACCTAGGGCATGTTCGCCTTCGTCCGGCTTAAAGTAGCGGAAGTCGCGGGTAATAATAATCTTGAGCAGATTTTCGATACAGCAGAAATTCGGAAGCGACACTAGAATGTGACCTTCGGGATTCAAATGCTTCTTGCAGAAGTTAATGAGGTCCACCGGGTCGTTCACATGTTCCAGGACATCGCACATGACCACGAGATCGAATTTTTTGTCTTCGGTGTACTGTTCGTAAAAAACGTGGTGGTATTCGTTAAAGCCCCCCGGAACCTTGTCGATGGTATGCGTATCGGTGCGGTTTTCGGGTTCAATAGCGACCTTATAAGCATTCTGCGGGTAAATCACATAATTCAATCCGGCACCGGCGCCGATTTCAAGGACACTCTTAACATCTTTCGGCACCAACATGGCCACATCGTAACGCGCTTTATTCCGGTACATAAAAACCTCTTTTGCTCAAATATAATTTTTTATTTGTCAAAAATACTATTATTGTAACCAATGGCAACCGATAAGACCGTTTCAAAACTCTTTATCAAGCGGATATTCCAGCTTCTTGTGAGCGTGGGCGGTTTCGCCTATATCTTTTACAAGATTCCGCTTGCAAGCGTTGTTGAAAACTGGAACCTCGGGATGACGCCCTGGATCTTCGCGACACTTGTGGCAGCGACCCTGATTATGGTGATTCAGGCAAACCGCTGGAAAGGACTTTCGGTGCAAGGGTCCGAAATTCCTTTCAGGACTTACTACGCCTACACCGCCATGGGTTACTTTTTCAATAATCTGCTCCCTACGGGCTTTGGCGGCGACGCCGTAAAGTCACTTGCCTTCGGTAAAAAATTCAACCAGACAAGTCAATCCATTTCAGCAGTGTTCCTTGCTCGCATCCAGGGCCTATTGGCCATGTTCCTCTGCTTTTTTATTGCACTCCCTTTTGCCTTAAATCAAGCCGAAATTCCCTTTATTTACACGCTCATCATGTGCATCGCCCTTTTGACCTGCATGATTATTGTGGTACTTTGCCTTTTTTCAGACAAAGTACCAGTACCGGCAGTCGTTTTAAACAAGCTAACTTTCATCCCCAAAATGCAGAAGAGCCTGTCCATTTACAGGCAGTATAAAAAACAAGTTGTTCTTTCGTCTTTAGATTCCCTGTGGTTGCAACTTTTGACCCTGTTTATGGCATTCGCCTACTTCAAGGCGGTTGGTCAAAGCATTGACATTTGCATTCTGGTCGTTTTCACAAGCATTACGACCATCGTTTCGATGCTTCCCATTTCTTTAAACGGTATCGGCGTACGCGAAGGCGTTCAAGTTGCCCTTTTTACAGGGATTTTGGGGATTCCCGCCCCCGTTGTGCTTTCGGCAGGGCTTTTGGGCTACATTCCGTTGCTTTTTCAGGCGGCCCAAGGGGCTGTCGTGCTGATTGCCAACAAAAAATAGCCGAAAAACGGTCAAAAAAAAGAATTTCAAAAAAAAATTGTTTTCTTCTATCCATTTGGGATTTTATTTTATATTTTTTTACATAAGCTTTAATGAAGGAGAAATCCAATGAATCTTTCCAAGAAACTCATCATCGGCGCTTTCGGCGCAATGTCCCTCTTGGCCGCTTGCGGCGACAGCAGTAGCAGCAGTGCCGACGACAACACCCCGGGCTCTAACGAATCTACAGACAGTCCCGTAAAAACCAAGGTCGAGGTTACCGCCGGTTGCGAAGAAATCACAGACAAAGACGACCAGGCTGCAATGAAAAAGGCCAAGGAAAGCATTGCCGATGTGTATAGAGCATTTGGCGAAGGCAATCTGGAAAACGCCCAGGCCCTGAGTGCATCAACCAAGGCAACCGTCAAGAAACTTTTGGACAAATACCCTGGCAGCTGCGAAGCCCAGCTCGGCTATGTAGCTACAATTATCTCCGACATCGCGAACAACAAGAAAATCAACGATTTTCTTGACACCATCTATACTCGCTTTGGACAGTCCAAATCGAATCTTCTCTCCAGCGATTTCGAAAATCCCACCAAGATTTCGCTCGACATGAGCTCCGAACCTTCGGAAAAACTCCGCGGCATTCTCGTAAGCGATGCACAATCCGCTTTTGCCAGCGCCATTCCGTCGCTCGACTCTGCCATTAGCTACATGACCAACATCGCAAATGACGATGCATTCACCTGCAGCTATACCGTTAACGACCGCACCGTTGAACTGGACCGCGGCGAATTCGCACCGGTACTTGCCGCTCTTTATGTAGCAAAGGCCACCTTGACCTCCTATGTGAGCGTCAACTTGAACATCGACGACAACGGCAGTTACGCTTGGATCGATTCCTTGGGAGAAATCTCCCGCAAATGGAACTACTCCGAAAACGCCGGCATCAAGCATCTCACAAAGTTGCTCGATCAAAACAGCAAGTTCACCAGCATTCACGACGACTGGAAAGCTGAATACAAGAACATTCCAAACATGCTTGACAGCGCCCTTTCCTATGTTCAGCTCGGTTTGCAGTACGGCCTGGAAGAAGCCAAGAATGGACTTGCCACCCAGAAAAACGACCTCTACATCGTGGGTGACGACGAAATGGCCCACTTGAGCACGAAGGATGCCCAGACCATTATCGACTCTCTTGCCTATATCAGAACCAAGCTCAACACCGGTTTCGAAGTTCCCTTCGCAAACGGTAAGACCATCAAGATCAACCCCACCAAATGGTATCAGAACACCGATGGCGTCTTGAAGTTCCTCCCCTACTATGTACTCAACGATATGTCCAAGTGGGACAGCCCCGATGGCGGATTCTACTGGTCGGAAAGCGTAGAAGAACAGGCCTACGCTCAACGGTACATGCAGCATATTGTTGCAGAGTCTTACAGCAACTTCAACCCCTCCGCAGGTGATGTCCAAATTTACGGTTGGGATGAAGACGAAACGACCGGAAATATCTACTTGGAAATTTACGAACCGGATCTCATTTACGCTCAAGTCGCATACAGCGTTTCTGGTTGTAAAGTCAGCTTCACCGTAACCAGTTACGTTGAAGGCGATCGCTACGCATTCTATGATGATGAGGAAGAATCCGCTGCTCCAGCAACAAACTGGAAAGTCGCTTCGGCAACTTTTCCCGAAGGCATGTGCAAGGTTGAAAGCGGCGTAGCCAAATACGCTGTTGCTTACCGCGAAAACGAAGTACCGAACATCATGTACTTCACCAACGCCAAGGGAAAGAAGACTGTTTCCATCCAGGAACTGGTCAACGGAAAAGTGGACGCAGACGGCGAAATTGTTCCTTACTCCTACGAAGAACTCCGTGAATTAATCGTCCTCCCGGATGTAACCTTCGGCGGCGTATTCCCCGACATGACCGTAGACTTCTTCTGGGACGAATTCATACCGGCCTTCATGAATGACGACGATGAAGATGATGATGACTGGTACTATGACTATGACAACCCAGTAGCCTACTACGACGAAGACCCCTATTACGAATAATTCCGTAAATCAGTGAACAGGAACTCGCTTTACATTTTGGGACTGCTTTGCCTAGGCGCAAAGTCCATGGTGTACGGCGAGATTTCTACCCAAGGCCTCGCCCAATGCGGCGGGCTTTTTTTGTTAGACAGCGAAACGAAAAAGTTAAGCGGGACCTACTGCAATATTGCAGATAGCACTCAGGTTGACAAATACAAAGCAACGGCAAGCCTGACCCATTACAAAATCAGCGGATTATGGAAAGACGACTGGGAGCTTTCGTTTAAAAGCAACAAGACAATCGGCTCTGCAGGAATCGCAGCAGACTTTAAAAATATCGGCTACCACATTGCTGCAAGTAGCACACCTTCGCTTACAGCAAGTATCACTGCGCACACAGATCATTCGGGCCTATACGCAACCGCTCTTCTTGAAAGAGGATCCTACGAACTTGCAAATATCATTTGGGATTCTGAAAACGAAGAGGACGAAGTAAACCACATCGACGCCTTATGGAAAACCGAATACATTCGCAAGGGAATGACTATAGGAGCAAATTACAAAGGCAACGATTTCAACGCGCATCTGGAAAGGATTCTCACTACTCCAAAGAACCGCACCCGAGAATATTTTGCCAAGGATTCGACGCAGCTCTGGATTTGGAATTCCAGATACTCGCATCAATTTAAACAGGGCCTGCTCGGAGTATCTTACACAGGCATGTCGATTGACGCGAACCTTTTCGGAAACACCTACCGAGACAACAGCACCAAGCGATTCCTCTACATTCCCATAGAGGCAAGTCTGCACTATGGAGATGTTCGTTGGGAAACACCTTTGTTCGGGCTCGAAGCTCGAGGAATAAAGACAGATTTTCACATTGCGAAAAACCACAACCGTTTCTTTGAAACGCTTGCGCCTAACCGATTATTACCGACCTCCCTTACGCAGACTTTATCATTCTCTTTTTTACAGCAGAATTACCTGATTGATGCCGATCTTGATATTGCTGCGGGAACCTTCGGAGGGCACTTTAGCCCGACATTCAACATTACGACGCATCTATCTGCCACGCCTAAAGTTGAAATTCACGGCTATTACACTTACGACGAGTTAAGTATCGACAAGACCACCGAACAAACGACATTCATCGCCTATAAAGGCTACGACGAAAACTGGTTCTGGACATTTGAAAGTTTCGGAGCCATTGCAGGACTCGGATTTTCTCTTGAAAAGAAATTTGAAAACGTCCACCATTCCCTTTCTCTGGAATGGAACGCTACACAAATCATTCCGTTCAAGACTGAACTTCACAAACACAGCAAATCGGATTTCGAGCCTTCTAGCAGTCAAAAAAAATCCGCCGGAAATTCATCCAGCGGAATATTCAAAAACGGATTTGCGACCCACTTGGGAGTTGCAATTCATTTTTAGTGGCGGTTACTCCCAGACTTCCGTCTTGAGTTCACGACCCCACATTTCCTTAATGACATCGTCCACCTTCTTGCCTTCGAACAAGAGGGCATGAACGGCATTCACGATCGGCATTTCGACACCGAGCTTGTCGGCGAGAGCCTTGGTGCTCTTGCAAGTGGGAACGCCTTCGGCCACCATCTTCATGCCACCGAGGACCTGTTCGATGGTTTCGCCCTTACCGATGTGTTCGCCCACATAGCGGTTGCGGCTATGCTGAGAAAGGCAAGTCACAATCAAGTCACCCATACCGGCAAGGCCAGCGAAGGTTTCTGGCTTTGCACCGAGAGCCTTACCGAGGCGGCACATTTCAGCCTGGCCGCGAGTGAGGATGGCTGCACGGGTATTGTCGCCAATCTTAAACTTGCCCCCGGCTTCGAGACCATAAAGTACGCCAGAAGCAATTGCAATCACGTTCTTCACGGAGCCGCAGAGTTCCACACCCACAATGTCGGTGGAAGTGTAAACGCGCAGGTAAGAGCAGCTCATAGCCTTCTGCACGAGCTTCGCAGATTCTTCGTTCACGCTAGCAGAGACAATGGCCGTAAGAATGTGGCGGCTGACTTCTTCAGCATGGGACGGACCACTAAAGGCAACCATCTTGTCTTCGGTGAGCCAAGGAACATTTTCGAGCAGCACTTCGCTCATGAGCTGGTTCGTGCCTTCGAGAATACCCTTCGTAGCGCAGACCACCACCGGTTCCTTGCCCTTTGCCGGAGTCCACTTGCCAAGATTCTTTGCGACACCGCCCATAAACTGGGAAGGCACCACAATCAGCACCATTTCGCAGCCTTCAAGAGCCGCATTCATATCGGTCGTATACTTAAAGTCGGCCGGGAAGATAACGCCCGGAAGTTTGTCCTTGTACTGGTGTTCCGTAGAGAGCAGGTCTACTTCAGCCTGAGAATTGGTCCAGAACATCACCTCATTCTTATTTTCGTACACCACCTGGCCAAGAGACAAGCCCCAGCCACCTGTACCTAAAACTGTAACCTTCATAATAAATCCTCGCCTATCACTTTTTCCTATAATCTACAATAATTACGCCTTCGGGGTCTTGCATTTGCTGCCAAAACCGTTTTCTGTGCCGTTCATGAGGCGCTTGATGTTGGATTTGTGCTTCACGATCACAAAAACAGCCACAATAAGGCAGGTAATCATCAATCCCAAGTTAATGTCGTCGGGCGGGAACGGCAACTTGAGGTAACCCATCACGGCAAACACGCCGAGAGCGACACAGGCCGCAATGCTACCCACCGACACATACTTCGAGGCAAACGTGAAAATAACCCACACAGCAAAAGCGCTAAGCGCCGTAATCGGGCAAAGGGCCAAGAAGACGCCCAAAGCAGCGAGCACGCCCTTTCCGCCGCGGAATCCGGCAAAGCAGGTAAAGCTGTGACCCAAGATGACCAAGAGGCCTGCAACAAGCGGCACCCAATGAGAATAGTCGGCACCGCCGGCAGCCACCTGGGCTTCGCACATTTTCATGGCAATCCACGGACCAAGGATACCCTTGATCAAATCCATGAACACCACGGGGAGTGCGGGTTTCCAGCCAAGCACGCGGAACGTGTTGGTGAGGCCCGCATTCTTGGAACCGTAATCTCTAATGTCGAACGACTTTCCCTTTGCGATTTTTGCGATCCAGATCGCGCTCGGGATTGACCCCAGCAAGTACGCTATTGGAAGACTCAGTAAACTGTTCAAGATCTTCATCCTTTCTAAGGGTTAATTTCTGGTCGAAGTTCAAGCGGAGAGGTGCCCCCTGCAGCTGGAATTCTTCGTAAAACTGTTTGAGCAGGTAGCGCTTGTAAGATTCGGCCACCAGTTCCGGCGTGCGGGTTTCAATGGCGATTACCGGCGGTTCTACCATGATCTGGCAAGCACGGGTAAGCTGGACGGTACGGGCGTTCTGGCTCGGCACCGGATTCTTTTCCAAGAAGCTTGCAAAAGCGGTTGCAACACGGTCGCGGCCAAGGACGCGGCGGCAGTTGGCATACACCGTCTGAATGGCCTGCACAATGCGGTTGACACGCTGGCCTTCCTTGGCGCTCGCCGAAATAATCGGCACGTATTCGAGCATGGGCTCGCGTTCCAGCATTTCCTTGACCATGTGGTCAAAGGACTTTTCGGTCTTGTCCGGGAAAATATCCCACTTATTGAGCACGAGCACCAAGCCCTTGCCCGCCTTGCGGATTTCGGTAATAATGCGGAAGTCCTGGACTTCGAGACCACGGGTACAGTCTACCATAAGTACCGACACGTCGGAACGGCGGATACTTTCGAGGGTACGCATGTTGCTGAAAATTTCGACTTCGTCTTCGACCTTGGCTTTCTTGCGAAGGCCAGCCGTATCGGTCACCACGAACTTTTGTCCATCGACCGCAAAGTCGCAGTCAATGGAGTCACGCGTTGTACCCGGAATATCGGACACCACGGCGCGGTCTTCGTTCAGCAAGCGGTTCAAGAGCGTGCTCTTGCCTGCGTTCGGACGGCCGAGAATAGCAAAGCGAATCGGGCGTTCTTCGCGGCGTTCACCACGAACAGGAGTCGGGAGCACGGCAACGACTTCGTCCATCAAAGAAAGGCAAGCATAGCCCGTGAGCGCACTGATGGTTCGCGGGAGGCCAAAGCCGAGCTTCAGGAACTCATAGCTTTCTTGACGGTCGGCACCGTTTTCGCTCTTGTTCGCCACAAGAATCACCTTCTTGTCGAGCTTGCGGATCATGCGGGCAAACTGTTCGTCAAGCTTGGTAATGCCCACGCGAACATCCACCATAAAGAGCACCAAGTCAGCTTCTTCGACGGCATTAAAAATCTGGGTGCGCACGCTATCGGCGAGCACGTCGATGGAATCGTCCGGCAAAAATCCACCGGTATCGACCACCGTAAATTCATGGCCCTTGTAATTGGCCGTCTGGTAATGCCTATCGCGGGTCACGCCGTCGCGGTCAGAAACAACTGCAGCACGACGCCCCAAGATTCGGTTAAAAAGAGAGGACTTGCCCACGTTCGGGCGTCCAACAATACATACGACAGGTAATTTCATCAATTGTAAATATAGTAAGAGAGGGCGCCAAACAGAAGAGTGCACCCTTTCAGCGCTAGGCAGAAACTTGATTTATCACACACAAAGAGTACCCCTATTCATAAAAAAATATTATTTTGAAAATACGCAAATCCTTCGGGAGGATTGATGAAGTTTAGCCAGCCCTTTAAGAAAATCGCCCTATTACTTGGGGCCATCGCCGGAATTTCTACGGCATGGGCAGCACCCCTGTTCATTGGCTACTACCCCGATTGGGGAAAATGGCACAAGCCCGCCTACACGGTAGAGAAGGTTCCATACGACAAATTGACTCATGTTCTGTGGAGCTTTATCACGCCAAATACGGACGGTTCACTCAAAGGTGATGCCGCTGATGATCCGAGCGCACTTGATTCCATGGTAACGCTCGCGCATGCCGTCGGAACCAAAGTCATCGTCTCGCTCGGCGGTGGTGGACAAAGTGAAAATTTTGTACCCGTCGCATCGGATGACGCGCTTCGCGGCAAATTCATCACAAACCTCGTGCAGTTCGTCGCCGACCACAACCTGGACGGCCTTGACATGGACTGGGAATGGGAATACAACCCCGTGCCAGAAGCCGACACAATCGCCTACAGCAAGCTGCTCACGGAGCTTCGCGAGACTCTTCCCAAAGGCAAGAGTCTTTCGGCAGCACTCCCCTGCTCGCCCTATTACGGCAAATGGTTCACACCCGAAGTCCTCGTGAAAAACCTGGACTGGCTCGGCTTCATGACCTACGACATCACTGGCGACTGGGACGAAAAGGCCATGTTTGACTCGCCGCTCTACCCCCACGAAGGTTACACCACCTGGTCGTGGGAAGAAACCCGTGATTACTGGAAAAAACGCGGCGTTCCTACCGAAAAGATGGTCTTCGGTATTCCCTCCTTCGGGTTCGAATTCAAGGGCGCCACAGGCCCCGGCACCGATTTTACAAAAGGAACGGCAAAGCAGATCCCGTACAAGGACATCGTCGCGAATACCGAATGGGAATTCTTTTTCGACAGCGTCTCCGTGTCACCTTACGGCATATCTTCCACCGGTTACGTGACCTTCGAAGATCCGCATTCTTCTGCAGTCAAGAGCCACTGGGTAAAGGACAACGGCTACGCGGGTATTATGGTGTGGGAAGTCTCGCATGACTACATCGAAGGCACCGGGAACCCGATTCTTGATAGCATTTACATTGCGCTACAAGACAACGGCGCAGCAATTAAGCAAATCCGCCCGCGAGACAACGCGAACATATGCTCCGTCGGCCGCAGCGGAAATGCCTCCGGGTGCAAAACTCGTGCCACCGACCTTAAGGGCCGAAATGTACCGGGCAAGGCCGCACACGGAGCCTACTTCACCATTACAAAATGAAAAGGGAAACTATGACATTCACACACAAAACACTTTTTGCAGCAATTCTTAGCGGAGCCATTCTTACCGCATGCAGCACCGATGACGACAGCATCTCTCCTGAATTTGGCACCATGACGGACTCTCGCGACAACCAGACCTATAAAATCGTCACCCTTGGAGACGCCACGTGGATGGCCGAAAACCTCAACTATAAAGCCAACGACAGCTGGTGCTACGACAATGACGCCGACAACTGCGAAATATACGGCCGCCTCTACACCTGGAATTCTGCTAAAGACAACGTCTGCCCTTCTGGCTGGCACCTTCCTTCAAATGCTGAATGGGACGACCTATTTGACATGGTAACAGAAGACCCCAAAGAAAAGGCTTTAAAGTCAACCTCATGGGGAGATTCCAGCCAAACAAAGGTGGATCCGAACAACCCGTATGGCGCAGGAACAGATCTTTATGGAATGAGAATTCTCCCCGCAGGCAAGTCGGCATACCTTTCTTTGGCAGGAAGAGTTTTTAATGGACTGGGAACCGAAGCCAATTTCTGGACATCCGACAACTACGACGAAAAGTCCGCCGAATTGATCTGTTTCCGAAACCTCAATGGGAATAGATGCGGCGGCTATACCATTAAAACCGATGGTCTCTCAATCCGTTGCATCAAGGACTGAGCGTCAAGGAACAACATTCTTCATAATTTGCCAACAGCCGCCTTTGTCAGGACCAACTCGACATTCGCGGCCACCGCGTTCAGGGAAAAAAATCCATAATTTTACTTGACTCCAAACGTTCAAAACGATAAATTAATAAAGGTTACGTTTTTAAACGGAGTGTGTATGGTGAAAAACTGGATAATCGCAGGTAGCGCGATTGCATTTTTGGCAACCGCTACATTCGCGGCGGACCGTTCCGTTGCACTCAACAAGGAAATCGAGACGCTCGAGCCCATGAAGGGAATCGTATTCTGGCCCGACCAGGCGAAGAGTCAGAAAAATCTACAAAGTTCCATTTCTCTAGAGTTTTCGTATTGCCTCCCCTGCGCTGTAGTAACTGGCAAAACCGGCGATAAAATCAACTACGACTGGAGCAGTTTCGAGAGTATGCTCAACGACATCAAGAGCCGCGGGCACCAGGCTATCGTACGTTTTCGCATCGAATACCCGAACGAGACCATCGAAAACGCTCACAACTGCACCGAGAAGGTAAAGGGCGCCACCGCAGTCCCCAACTACATCAAGGCGAACAAGTCATACACCGAGACCTATTCCGAAAACCCGGGCGGCGACGGCCCCACCTACTACGCCGACTGGAGCAACAAGGAACTCCAGTGGTTCTACAAGCAATTCTACACCGACTTTGCCGCCAAATATGACAAGGATCAGCGTATTGCATTCGTGCAGGCGGGTTTTGGGCATTGGGCCGAATACCATATTTACGGAACAACGCTAAAGCTGGATACGAACTTCGCTAGCAAGGATTACCAGAGCACATTCCTCCAGCACCTCGACACCCTTTTCCAGGAAACTCCCTGGAGCATTTCCATAGACGCCGCCGATAAAAAATACACGCCCATCGCCGGTAACAAGACCTTGCTCGGGCTCAAATTTGGCCTGTTTGACGACTCCTTCATGCACGCGGAGCACGATATTTCGCAAGGCGATGGCGACAACGAGAAAAACTGGCATGCCATCGGTGAAAATCGCTGGAAAACTTCGCCCGCCGGCGGTGAAATCAGCTACTACACCGAAAAGGACCAGCGCGAGTTCCTGAACCCCGCAGGCCTTTACGGCGTCACCTGGGAAGATGCCGCCGCCAAGTACCACATGACCTACGTGATAGGCAACGACGCACCCGAAGGCAGCTACGCCACCAAGGAACGCGTGTACGAGGCCAGTTCCTATGCGGGCTACAAGTTCGAAATCACGGGCTATGCGGTCAACAAAGTTTCTGCCGCCGTCCGCGTGAAAAACATCGGCATCGCCCCGCTTTACCACAACGCCTATGTGACCGTAAAGGGCGTTCGCAGCGAACAATCGCTCAAGGGACTTTTGCCCGGCAAAGAGGCAACCTTTACTGTCGCAGATATCAAAATCGGCGACAAGGAATCGCCAGAACCAAGCATCACCAGCGACAAGCTTCTGAAAGACGCGACTATTCCCTACAAGGCAAGCCTAGACGGTAGCGCAGCAGTCATTGAAGGGCTCCTTGACGAAAACGGAACCACAGCCATCGCGGGCACGCGCAATTTGAAGGCTAGCAAAATCCAAACCAGCAAAGTTACCGACCTTAAAGGCCGAAACGTGACGAAAAAGGCCTCTCATGGGGCATATTATTCAGTAAAAACAAATTAACATTTCTGTTTGTTGTTACTCGCCACAACAGAAAATGGACTGGACACAGCGGGATTACCGCACTTTGAATTTAGATTATAAACGGCTTGATATTGGAGGACCTCATGAAAGCCGTTTTTAAACCCGTAGTAGCCATGTCGCTGATGGGCGCAGTGGCTTATGCCGCCCCCATTACCACCGTCCCTTGGAATGGTTATCCCGGGGCAGTTTCCTTCACCTTTGATGACAGCGAAATTTCCCAGTTGAATAACCTCGGGGATTATTTCGAAAAGAACCAAGACATCAAGGTGACATTCTTCATGACAGGAGGCATGAATGTCGGGAACCAGTCGAAGTACTTCCCGATGGCCGCAAAGGGGCACGAAATAGGCAACCATTCCAAGACGCACAGCGACTTGACCAACTCCAACGACCTGAAAGGCGAAATTACCGATTACAAGTACACCCTAGAAAGCAAGGGAGACTTCGAAGTCGTCTCGTTCGCAACACCTTACTGCTATTACAACGATGCCGTGGAAGCCGAGATTGCGAAGGCCCACATTGTCAACCGTAACTGCCAAGGCGCCATCAAGTACAAGTGGGACGAAGAACCCGTTTGGGAACGCATCAGTTCGGACTGTTACCAGGGCAATACGCAACAATCCAAAGGCAACATGAGCGAAGCCAAACAGCTGAACGCCTGGACTGTGCAGCTGAACCATGGCGTAGACGGCCGTGGCTTCGGTTACGGCATTGAACCCTCGGATATGATTTCTATTATGGACGAAGCCAAGGCTCAGGGTCTGTGGCGCGCCCCGATGGGCCGCGTTGCCGCCTACTACCGCGCACACTTCGTGATTGACAAGGCAACCTCGACAAAAATTGATGGCGGCTTCAAGGTCACCTGGACATCACCGCACCCAGCCATGCCCAAGAGCGTACCACTCCGCGTAAAGATCGAAGGCGCCGAAGGCAAGACCGTGAAGCAGAAAGGCAAGGAAATCCAGGCTGAATCCGACGGTTCCTATGTCATTGAATTTATGGACTTGGAATTGGAAGTGGTAGGTGCCGCCGCTCCGGAATCCAGCAGCAGCGAAGAAGTGCTCTCCAGCAGCTCCGAAGAACCCCCATCAAGTTCCACTACCGCCATCGCCCAAAATTTCCAGTGGACAAGCCAGGAACCGACAACCTTTGCCGTGTTCTCTGCTACGGGCGTGTTGGTGAGGTCCTTCATGGCCACCCCGCTGGCTGCAGAAGGATCCTTCAGGGCCCTGCAGATTCCGCACGGAACCTACTACCTCAAGGACCTTAAATCCAGCTACTTTAAGAAGGTTGTGAAGTAAACGCTGCTCTAATAGGCCTGACAGACAATTCTTTAAATAAAAAGTCGTCCACAGAATGGGCGACTTTTTCTATAGCATTCTTGAGGTGCACTATTAGATTTTTTCAGAAATCAATTTAATTACCTCTCGCTTGTTTATACCGACATTTTCTCCGACATTTACACCGACATTTTCTCTGACATCTGCCGTTTTTTCATTAATTAGGGCACTTTTCTCACTCATATACTAAAATCAGCAAGGTGGTCAAAATTTTTGACCACCTCTTTCTTATTTCAGCAGTTTGTTTTCCCCGATAGATTCCAGTATCGTCATCTGAGAAATCGCAATCTGGTTCAATTTTAGCAACCGTTCTGACTGTGACAAACCTTCCTTGATCAGAACTGAATTCAATGATTCCATATTTGAAAGGCAAATCAGCTGGTTTACCGTCGCATAATCGCGGACATTGCCCTGCAAATCGGCATGCGCATCACGCCATTCCTTGGCGGTAAATCCGAATAAGGCAACGTTCAAAACATCAGCTTCGCTGGCATAAACCATATTCATCTGTTGTTTTGTAAGTGTAGCTGGAATCAAGTTCTGTTTGATAGCGTCCGTATGGATGTGATAGTTGATTTTCGACAGTTCTCGCCGTACGGACCAACCAATTTTTGCCTGCTCAGCTTCCTTGAGGCGCTGATATTCACGAATGAGGTAATACTTAAATTTTGGACTTAGCCAAGAACCAAATTCAAATGCAATGTCCCTATGGGCGTATGTTCCTCCATAACGACCGGCACTCGAAATAAGCCCGATTGCATTTGTCCGTTCAATCCATTGCTTGGCGGAAAGGACATAACCATTACTGCCGGCATTGAATCTAATGTTACTGAATTCCGTAACATTAAAATCTGGGTTGTTAATCTGCTCCCATATTCCCAAGAATTCGACCGCATAACGAGTACTAAGCCAATGTGAAATAACTAGACCCGTTGATTCGGCGTTCTTGTGTTTTGCCATGTCTGTCAGACTGATATAATCGTCTTGATTCCTTTGCATAAAGGAAATGCTGTTATTGTCAAAGACAATCTTCTTCATCGTCACCTCCCTGCGGACAAGCGTAAAACCGCAGTATTTTGAAATTTTGAGCACTAGAACATTTGTTCACTAACAAATATAACCCATCTAAGGGTGAATGTCAAGGTATTTTCAAAAAATCCGCAATTTTTGCCATTCCAATAATCTATATTGCAGTTGACATAGCCCCGTACCGAATGGTTCGGAGCGACCGGAATTTTTGAGATTCGTCTCTTATTCTCGAACCTGAAACTACCACTTTCAATCAACACGAGAGTAAGACGAACGCTCACGTCCCAATCGGGGCGTGGGTCGTTTGTGCTTATTGTGTTGAAGGGTGTGGTAGCCCGCAGGTTCGATAAGCATGTGAAACGACTCCACGCCTTTTTTATATTCAAAAGAACGTTGGTGACTTTTTCTTGCAACGGGGACTTATCTCGCTGATAAGGATGCCCCATGGCAAGAATTGAAGTCATTCAGACTGTTGATACATCGAATTTTAAGGCAGCAAACGCCGAAGAATTGAAGAAGCAAATTGTGCACCACTTTGCAGAAAAGGGGTGTCCTCCAACAGTTGAAATCCTATCCGATTCAGCAGTCCGCATCGTTTTTGATACAGACGCACTCGAAAAAGCCGAAAACAATTTTCACAAAGCGTCATCACTCTGTGGAGAAGGACGATTCAACGCAGCAAAGGACCTATTATTAAAGGCCATCAAGGCTTGCCCCGGATATTCTGAGGCACACCGCTTACTCGGCCAAGTTCTATTCCAACAAGGCGAAGTTGACAAAGGAATGGACGAAGTTCTTGAAGCGCTCCTCATTGACCCAAAAAACATGTGGGCGCTAATCATGATGGGCAACATTCTTGCTAACGGGAAAAACAATGTTGACGCAGCGGACAAATATTACCAAAAGGTTCTAGAATATTACCCTGACAACGCCATTGCACTCAACAATGTTGCGGGCACGCTCATTCGAAAAAAAGATTTTGATGGAGCCATTCGATACATGAAGCAAGCTCTCGAATTGGACAATTCCTACACGAATAGCTATTATGGAATTGCTTTGGCATACTATCAAAAGGATGATTTGGACAACGCTTTTGAATATGCGAGTCAAGGCGCGCTGAAGGGAGTCAATCGTGCGGAAGACCCCGGTGTCCGTCAGGAACTTTTGAAACTGCTATTGACCATTGCAAGAAATATTGCAGAATCAACAGATTACGAATCCAAGGTATTTGAATTTGCGCACAGTCTTGAAACAAAATTTGACGTGACGATCAAATTTGAACGTGACGACGACCAAGACACCTTAGCACATTTGGAATTCGCAGACTTCCATCACCGCAAGGACCACGTTGTCAAATACAAGAAAGATGGCAACTACTGCCATTACATGCTGCATGAATTGACTCACCTTGAAATGATGCTTTCCGCCCAAAGGAATGGGAAGCTCCAGACCATCGGATTTACGCAGAGAAATTTTGATACTTTCTTGCAAGACTACAAACGTCATTTCGACGAGGTCAAGAAAAAGATTGGTGCAGTCCAATCGGAAAAGTTGGCGAAACACTTGTTCCAAGGGTTGTCTTTGCAGGTGATGAACGCTCCGCTAGACTTATTCGTAGAACAGAAAATCTATGACAAGACAGAATTCAGGCCACTTCAATTGACATCGTTATTCGCAATGGAATCAAGCAACATTGATGCCGTACGGCAAACGGCCAATGTTTCTGAATTTCCGCAGATTATTAAAGACACAAATAAGTTGCTGAACATGCTTCAGTCCTTGCTTTTGCGCAAACTCTATGGATTGGATTTTGTCAATCAGTACAAGCCATCGCAAAACATGATGAACAGGGCAAAAGAGTTCTTCAAGACATTTGAAGATTCTCTCGCCACGTTTAATGCAGGTGATGAATACGCCGTCTTTGAAAAGGTCGCCACAACGCTTGGCTTAGTAAAGTATTTCACACTTTCCGGCGTAGAAAAGAGCGAGATTAAAACGGAAACTGATAGAAAACAAGATCAATTCAACGAGACGCACAATCCAGCGACTGCAGACCCGATGATTACCGTAATGATGTCATCCTATATGGTCGGAGCATTGGAATACTTTGAAGGGCTGTTGCCAGAAGACATTGAAAAAATCGCTTTTGAATGCGCTATGGTTGGGCAAAACGGAATCAGTCCCGCACAAAAGAGCGGATACAAACTGAATAATGTTCCTGGAAAAGATTTTAGCGGCTACGAACTGCTCGCCTATTACTATGTAAGCTGGGCAATTTCTCACCCCGAAATGCTTGACAAACTGCAATTGCCATTTGCGGATGCCTACAATATGGCAAAGCAGATGTTTGATTCTAGACGAGGTGGAAAATGAGCGACTTTGAAAAGATGAAGTCCAAAGTCAAGCAATTCACCATTGACCGCGACTGGGATCAATTTCATAACGGCAAGGATCTCGCCATCGCCCTTTCCGGCGAAGCATCGGAACTTCTCAGCGCCTTCCTTTGGAAGAAACCCGAGGACGTTAAAATTGAGAAAGTGAAAGAAGAATTGGCTGATGTACTTAATTATGCTTTCTTAATCGCCGACAAGTATAATCTCGATATTGAGCAAATCATGGATGAAAAGTTGAAAATTAACGGAGAAAAGTATCCCGTTGATAAGGCTAAGGGAACGGCGAAGAAGTATAACGAATTGTAGGAATTATTGAAATGTCGCATAGTCGAGTTATCTATAAAGCGGAACAAGCAGATTTTTTCACAGATGTCCTGCTGAATCAGGTTGCAGACAAAATGCAAGAAACTGCAACAGCCTTAAATTTTAAACCGGGATTGTCGGAAATCGCTTCATGGAGAAACAACGCCCCTAAAATAAAGAATTTGCTTGAATTATCTGGTGTGCAAAATTCCTACGTCACCTTTGAATATCTCGTACCTTATAACAGAAAACGAATCGACTGTATGATATATGGCAGAGATGCAAATAATAAAGGAAACGTTATTCATTTAGAGTTAAAACAATGGAGCAATGACGGCGTAAAACCAGCTCCATCAGAAGGTAATTTTGATATTAAAGAAGATGAATTCTCAGATGAAGATGTCGTATACCGTGTTAGCGCCGTTACAGGAGGAGGCATCAGAACTGTTGCTCATCCGTCTCAACAAGTTCGCGGTTATAATGATTATTTGAAAGGGTTTGTTGAAGTTTTAAGCGAAAAAGAACTCAATTTAACGGGAGCTGCATACTGTTATAATTACAGAAGAAATAATGCTGACAATACGGCTTTATACGACTCCCGCTACAACAAGCTCTTGACGCAGTACCGCACCTATGCCGGCGATGAAGTTCGTGATTTGGCGAATTTACTTAAAGAAGTTCTAGGAAATGGAGATGGACTCAGTGTTTTTAATAAGATGATGAGTTCGCCTATTCGTCCTTCCAAAAAACTACTTGATTCTGCCTCGAATTTAATACATGATGGCAATGCAGATGCATTTTCTCTCATTGAAGATCAAATTGTAGCAAGAAATATTATCCTTGATAAAATTCGAAATTTACACAAGACGCAGGAAAAATCGGTCATATTAGTAAAGGGTGGTCCCGGAACGGGAAAAACTGTAATCGCATTACATTTGTTAGCCCTAATTGCAGGAATGAAAGGACGAAGTCTAAATGTCCATTACGCCACGAAATCAAAACCACTATTAGAAGGTGTAAGACATCAGCTACCTCGTGGATCAAAAGCCAAAATGCTTTTCCATAATGTAACCCAGTATGTGCCCGCAAATTGTAATGAAAACGAAATTGATGTATTGATGGTTGACGAAGCTCATCGAATGACTAATTCTTCAAACAATCAATACACACCTGCCGAAAAAAGAACAGACATGCCCCAAGTTGAAACGCTAATACGGGCATCGAAAGTGGCTGTTTTCTTTATTGACGATAAACAAGCCATTCGCGGAGTTGAAATTGGTTCAAGTGATTTGATTCGTCAATTCGCTAAAAAATATAATGCCAAAATAGAAGAGGTTCAATTAAAATCGCAGTTCCGCTGCAACGGTTCGGACAATTACTTAGATTGGCTAGAACAACTTCTTTATAACCAGAATGCCACCGCTATTTTCGAAAAAGAAGAATTTGATTTTAAAATTTTTGATACTCCAAATGATTTGTACACAGCTATTCTAGAAAAGAATTCCTTACCGCACACGACAGCGAGGCTTTGTGCAGGATTTTGCTGGCCATGGTCTAGCGATTTAGATAAAAACGGGAACCTTGTTAAAGACGTTCATATTGGCGATTTCGCAATGCCATGGGAAACAAAAGATACCATAAAGAAAATTCCTGATGGATATGTCAAATGGTATGAATGGGCATATAAACCCGAAGGGATAAAACAGGTTGGTTGCATCTATACAGCACAAGGTTTTGAGTTTGATTACATCGGTGTAATTATCGGACCAGATTTATACTACAACAATTACACTGGGCATATTGAGACAAACATTAAAGAGTCCAAAGACCCTGTTCTGAAACGCAGCGGCGAAAAAGTCGACGAATACATCCGCAATATTTATCGTGTCTTAATGAGTCGTGGAATGAAGGGCTGCTACGTGTATTTTTGCGACAAGCCATTACGGCATTACGTTGAACAAAGACTTAAGTCGAGCAAATCAGAAATACTGATGGCAGCAGACAACAACGTCATTTACAAAGCATAAATCAACCTGTGCAAAAAAAATGCACAAGTTCCATTTTGGAACTTGTGCTCCATCTATTCTCTATTAGCCGGGGCGTTGCGGGGCCGGCGTCTGAGGCCCCGCTAGAAGGGGTAGTGAGCAACGCAGTGCGAACGAGGGGAAGGCATTCCCCATCCAATCAAAAAAATACAAGTTACTATTGACAAACCATTTATTTTGATTTATATTGTAGTGTACAAATGTATAGCTTGACGTTTTTTTGCTTGTACGTCAAAGGAGTTAATGATGAATAAAAAAACGATGCCGATACGGACGCTAATTTCAGCTAAATCACAAGAAATACGCAGTTTTATCAAAGCAAAAAAATTCTCTTTGGTTTAAACACCCCTGACTTGACAAAAAGTATCCAATTAGATACATTTGGAGAAACTGAATGATTGTAAATCAAACAGCCGAGTTCAAAAAATGGATGCGAAAATTACGTGATTTCCGAGCAAAAGTGCACATTCTTTCCCGATTGACTCAAGTCGAAGGAGGCAATCTAGGAGACTTTAAATCGGTCGGGAACGGCGTTTTAGAGATGCGCATCGATTACGGACCAGGCTACAGACTTTATTTTGCAAAAGACGGCGAAGCAATCGTAATTCTATTGATTGGAGGCAACAAATCATCGCAGGATTACGACATCATAAAGGCAAAAACCATTTGGCAAGGAATCAAAAATGAAAAAAAATGAAATTTCACATTTGGACATCGCTGAATACCTTGACAGCGAGGAAATGGTTGCCGAATATCTCAATTTGATTTGTCGAGAAAATGATCCGGCTCTGTTACTGCGGGCAATTGGGCATGTGGCCCGCAGCAAGGGAATGGCAAAAATCGCCGAGGCATCAGGACTAGGTCGGGAAAGTCTCTACAAGGCTCTTGATGAAAAGGCCCACCCACGTTTTGAAACAGTATTCAAAGTTCTTGCCGCCTTGGGAATTCAAATGCAGCTTATTCCCAAGGTCAAATTCAGGCGTAAGCGAAGTTCCGTGCCTTGCGCCGTTGCTGAAAAGCGAAAAGTATATAAGGTCTAGAGCGAAAGTCCAAGGCTTTCCCCTTTCACAATAGATTGCTTCGCTACGCTCGCAATGACGTTTTCCAAGCAGTTTTTCTCATCATTTTCTCGTCTCTTGCCACAATCCTTTTTGCCATAATGTGTGAGAATTTCTAAATTTGCCCGCACTATGGAAACTCGTTACAATTCTAAAGATGTGGAAGCCCGATGGCATCAGACCTGGGCAGAGAATAACAGTTTTGCACCCAGCGGAAAGGGCGAACCGTTCTCGGTCGTGATTCCGCCCCCGAACGTTACCGGCGCGCTCCATCTGGGACACGCACTCAACGATACGCTCCAGGATATTTTGGTACGCTACCGCCGTAAGACGGGCCGCGACACGCTGTGGATTCCGGGTACGGACCACGCCGGTATCGCCACGCAGGCAGTCGTCGAAAAGCGCCTTTTCCAGGACGAACACAAGACCCGCCACGACATTGGCCGCGACGCCCTGGTGGAACGCATTTGGAAGTGGAAGGACGAATACGAAGCCCGCATTACGAAGCAGCTCAAGAGCCTGGGCGTTAGCTGCGACTGGAGCCGTCAGCGCTTCACGCTGGACCCGGTTTGCGCAAAGGCTGTGCGTCACGCCTTCTTCAACCTGTTCAAGAAGGGCCTGATTTACCGCGGCAAGCGCCTGGTGAACTGGGATACCAAGCTCCAGACCGCCGTTGCCGACGACGAAATCTACTACGAACACGTGAAGGGCCACTTCTGGACGTTCAAGTATCCCCTGGCCGATGGTTCGGGTTTCATCCCCGTTTCTACGACCCGTCCGGAAACGATCATGGGCGATACAGCCCTCGCCGTGCACCCCAACGACGAACGCTATGCGCAGTTCATCGGCAAGATGCTGAAGGTGCCCTTCGTTGACCGCGAAATCCCGGTGATTGCCGACGCCATCTTGGTGGACAAGGACTTCGGTACGGGTTCCGTGAAGGTGACGCCCGCACACGACCCGAACGACTATGCGACGGGTCTCCGTCACAAGCTCCCGATGATCAACATCATGAACGATGACGGTAGCCTGAACGAAAACGCCGGCAAGTTCCAGGGCCTGAAGGGCCAGGCCGCACGCGACGCCGTGGTAGCCGGTCTCGAAGAACTCGGACTCCTCATCAAGGTGGAAGACCACGAAATGGACGTGGGCCACTCTGACCGTTCCAAGACTGTGATCGAGCCGTACCTCAGCGACCAGTGGTTTGTGAAGATGGACGTGCTCGCCGAAAACGCGATGAACGCCGTGAAATCGGGCGAAATCAAGATTATCCCGGAACGCTACGCCAACAAGTACCTGGACTGGCTCGCCGAAAAGCGCGACTGGTGCATCAGCCGTCAGCTCTGGTGGGGCCACCGCATTCCTATTTGGCACACGGACGCTAGCGAAGACGAACTGAAGGCCGCATTCGCGGGCCGCGACGACATCTACTTCTACAAGGCCGAAAACGGCGGCTACCTCGTGTGCAGCCAGGAAGAAGACCTGAAGGAAGACGCTGTTCCGGGCCGCGTGCTCAAGCAGGAAGAAGACGTGCTCGACACGTGGTTCTCCAGTGGCTTGTGGCCGCACTCCACGATGGGCTGGCCGGAAAACACCGACACGCTCAAGCGCTACTACCCCACCAGCGTGCTCG
>JAEEGG010001846.1_pt1 | contig 56196 bp, 51 predicted proteins | sample 9134161 | NCBI WGS metagenome assembly JAEEGG01 (sample SAMN16246543, study PRJNA631951) | gut metagenome | biome: gut microbiome; feature: rumen; material: CR-attached | host: Bos | place: Iran: Karaj | collected 2018-10 | reverse complement strand
CGTCGGTGACGTTGAGGAACTTCACATCACCGGGGACACCTCCGTTGACAGCCACATAAGCCTGATCCTCATCCGCGACCAGAAGATTACCCTTGTCATCGTACATGGGATTGCCGCTGGCGTCATACTTTGCCTGGATGATGCCGATCTCCTTTTGGCCGTAGAAGATTCCGAGAGGCTCACCGATGAGATAGGCGTGGTTGATGTCCACGATCTCATTGGTGCCGTCGCCGTAGATATCCTGGATCTTGCTGCGGTTGAGGTAGAAGGAAAGTTTGGAAGTCCAGTTCCAGTCCTGCGTGCGGATGTTGCGGGTGGTGAGGTTGACCTCCATTCCCCAGTTGTTGATCTGGCCCATGGTCGCATACATCTGATCCTGTCCGTTCAGCACGATGGGGATGGCGCGGATGAAGATCTGGTCGTAAGTCTTCGAGGAATAACCGTCATACTCGAGGAGGACCCTGTCTTCGAACAGACCGAGTTCGAAACCATAGTTGAAGGATTCGGTGGTCTCCCAACCGAGGTCGGTGCTTCCGAGCGTACCGAGATACTCGCGGAAGTTGGGCTTTCCGTTATTGCCGAAGGTATAATAGTTCTTGGCCTGGCCCATGGTGATGGTGGTCAGGGTCTGGTAAGGACTGAGGGACTGGTTGCCGTTCTTGCCCCAGGAAGCCTTGAACTTCAGGTAGCTGACAGCCGGCTTGAGGCTGGCCATGAAGGGCTCGTTCGAGACGGTCCAAGCGACACCCACGGCGGGGAAGACGCCCCACTTCTTATCGGCGCCGAAGACGGATGAACCGTCACGGCGTACGGATGCGTTGAAATGGTACCGGTCCTTGTAGGCGTATTGGACGCGGGCCAGGTAACCGACGTCGGTGTGCCGCCAGTATTCAGGAGCGTTTATGAGAGGGACACTGGCCTTGTTGAGGGCCCAGGCGCCGAGGATGGTGTTGCCGAGCGTGGAGTAGTCGGTGCCGGTGTGCTTGTGCATCATGTATTCGTTGGAGTCCCGCGTGTACACGAGCGAAGCGTCGACGAAGTGGTCGCCGAACCTGCGGTTGTAGTTGAGGATGTTGTCCCACACCCAGGAAGTCTTCTGTGAATTCGTGACGGAGCCGGTGGCGCTGGACAGGTAGACCTTGGTGTTCTGGTCCTTGTACCTGTCTTCGGGATCGCCGACGCCGTTCCACTGTCCTACGAAATAGCCTTCATGCTGGAAGGTGGACTGGTTGATGTTGCGGATGCGGTAGTTGCCGTTCATACGGAAGGACAGTCCTTCGATCCAGGGAGCCTTGACGAGGAAGTGGCCGCCGACCTCATAGGAATTCCGCTTGTCGACGTCATCCACGGTGCCGCTGAGGACGCCCCATAAGGGGTTCGTGCCGCCTCCGGGGTATTTCTCGACCTGGCCGTCGGGCCATTCGAACATGGCGTACGGGGACATGATGAGAGCGTCTTCGATGGAGTCGACGGTAAGGCCGGAGTAGTCGTTGAAGGAGACGCTGCCCTTGGCCCCGACCTGCAGCCAATCGGTGATGTCGGTCGTGAGCTTGATGTTGAAGACCATGCGCTTGTAGTCATCTCCGATCACAACGCCCTTCTGGTCGTTGTAGGTGCCGGAAAGGAGGTAGTTGGTCTTTTTGGTGATGCCCGACACGGATGCGGAATAGGTCTGGAGCACGCCGGGGCGGGTGATATAGTCGATTGCGTCCGAAATCTTGCCGGCGTCGTAAGTGATCTTCTCGAACTCGGAGAGATAGGTTGCCGGATCGGCGTCCGGTACACCGGCGTGCTTCAGGCTGCGGAGGGTCTTATAATCGTCCATGCTCATGAGCTTCGGCTTCATCGCGACATTCGAAACGCCGACGGAGGAGCTGAAACTGATGACCGGCTTTTCGGTCGTGCCGCGCTTGGTGGTGATCATGATCACGCCGTTGGCGGCCTGGGAACCGTAAGCGGCCAGGGAGGTCGCGTCCTTGAGGACGCTCATGTCCTGGATGATGTTCGGGTCGATCTCGGTGAGGGAGCCGTTGAAAATGACTCCGTCAAGGACGATGAGGGGAGACGAAGTCCGCTCCTCGTAGGTCTTTCTATCATGGTCATCCTTGTAGGCGCTGATGGACTTGACGCCTCGGACGATCACGGCGGGATCATCGCCGGCCTTGGGGCCGTAACCCACATCGAGGCCGGTCACGGTGCCCTTGAGCGTCTTGACGGGGTTGGTCATCGCGGCCTGGGAGACCGGGGCGTCGGCGACCTTGACAGTGGAGACGGAACCGGTGAAGTTCTTGCGGAGCACCGTACCATATCCGATGACGACGACGTCGTTCAGCATGTTGATATCCTCAGCCATCGTGACATTGATCACAGCCTGGTTGCCCGGCTTGATGTCCTGATCCAGGAATCCGATGGACGAGATGTGGATCGTGGATCCGGGAGCGACGTCCAGGGCCCAGTTTCCGTCCAGGTCTGTCACGACACCCTTCGTGGGGTTTTCAACGAGGTAGACGGCGGCGCCGACAACCGGTTCGCCGTTTTGATCCACCACTCTACCCTTCACGATGTTCTGTGCCATGACATTCACCGCGGCTCCCACCAGGAGGAGGGAGACCAGCGCAAACACACGCATTTTTTTCATACGCAAACTAGTTTGTGGTTAATACTATGGTTGTTTATGGTTTACATTGATATTTCTCGAAGTCCAGGGCGCGCAGGTCTTCCAGGAAGCGGGCGTACTGGCTTTCCGTGAGCGTGGTCAGCGGACGCCGGCAGGGGCCGAGGTCCATGCCCGCCGCTTTCATGAACGCCTTTCCGGCGCCGTTCCCGTATTTGCCCAGGACGGCGATCAGACGGTCGGTCTGGTACTGGAGCGCCGCCGCCCGCTTGATGTCTCCCGCCTCGAAGGCTTTGATCAGGTCGAGGTAGATGGGGGCGCTGTAGCCGTAGGTGCTCCCGACAAAGGCTTCTGCGCCGATGGAGAGGGCGGGCAGCATCATCTCGTCCCGGCCGTACAGGATGTTGTACTTGCGATTCCCGTATTCCACGCAGAACAGGTAGTCCATCAGGTCCTCGAAAGTATACTTGATGCCCGCGAAGTTGGGAATCAGGCCGTCCACCTCCCGCAGCAGGTCGATCATGGGGAAGCAAACGTGGGTCAGGCAGGGGATGTGATAATAGAAGAAAGGCAACTCGGGTGCGGCAGCCGCCACTTCGGCGAGCGTCAGGCCCAGCTCGTGGACATTGGCTGCCTTCTGGTAATACGGGGCCGTCATGGCGACCGCATCCAGGCGGCATTCCGCGGCGAAGGCGGTCAGCTCCTGCGCCTCTTTCACGCTGGTCCCTCCGACGAAACCGATCACGGTGAAACGCTCATCCTTGTAGCGGGCCCATTCCCGGAACAGGACCTTTTTCTCTTCGAGCGTGAGGGCGGAGCCTTCGCCGGTCGTCCCGCAGACATAGGCGCCGATGATGCCGTTCTTCTTGTAATACGCCTGCTGGCGTGCGACGGCCTGGAGGTCGAGTCCGCCATTTTCAGTGAAGCCCGTGAAGGGGGCTACGATCAGTCCTTTCAGTTTTTTCATAGGTTATATTTTTTGGACCATTACAAATATATTGATAAAAATTTCATTTGCAATACATATTTTTTTGTTTTTTTATAAAGTTTGCAGCTTAGTAATGCAAAAATGAATTATGTAATATTTATTTTTCATTTGTTTCGCCATAATTCGCTATCTTTGCAAGGATAGAAACCTGTACCGTGATGAAGACCGAATCCAGCCTTGTCGAGCAGGCCCAGCGGGATATCCTGCAATATATCTCCACCAACACCGACACGAAGGAGCTGCCCAAGGAAAACGACCTGGCGGAGATCCTGGGCGTCAGCCGGGTCGTGGTCCGGGAGGCGCTCAGCCGGCTCCGGGTACTCGGCTTCATCGAAACCCGCCGGAAGAAGGGTTCCACGGTCGTCACGCCGGAGATTTTCGGCGTCATGAAGACCATCGTGTCTTCCGGATTGCTGGACCGGGACACGCTGCGCGACCTGTACCAGTGGCGACTGATGCTGGAGCTCGGGATGGCGGATTTCATCTTCGCCAACAAGACGGATGAGCAGGTGGCCAGGCTGGAGAGCATCGTTGCGAATGAGGACCTGTACAAAAGGGAGGAGGCGATGGCCCGGACGGAAGAAGAGCGGGAGGCCGCCACGCAGAAACTGATCGACATCGACGTCCAGTTCCATGCGGCGCTGTATGAAATGACCGGCAACAAGAGCCTGATGGACTTCCATCACATCCTGCGCCATTTGTTCACGGTTTATTTCCACAAGGTCGAGAAGGATTTCCACGACCGCACGACGATTTCCCACATCGATCTGTACAACCTCTTGCGTTCCGGGACGGCGGATACGTTCCGGATGGCCATGCAGCTGCACCTGAGGCCGCAGCTGGTCAACATGGAGTCGGCCTTGGATAAAACCGTTGTCAAATGATTGTCCTGAAGATACTCGCGGTGGTGCTGGCGTTGGTCGGCATCCTGGGCAGCATCGTTCCCGGGATTCCGGGGCCGCCCATCAGCTGGATCGGTTTGTTGCTCGCATTCCTGGCCAAGGGCCTGAATGGGGCAGGGGAGCCGATGAGCCTGACTTTCCTGCTGGTCTGGCTGGCGATCACGGTGATCGTGACCGTCATGGATTTCGTCGTGCCGGGGATGCTTACGCGCGTCACGGGCGGACACAAGTCCGCGGGCGTGGGGGCCGTCATCGGGCTGTTCGCCGGGATGTTCATCCCCCCGGTCGGCATGATCCTGGGCAGCCTGCTGGGCGCCTTCCTCGCCGAGTTCTTCCTGGAGAACCAGGGGACCTGGGCGTCCTTCAAGTCATCCCTCGGCGCCTTCCTGGGCTTCCTGACCGGCACGGGGATGAAACTGATCGCCAGCGGCCTGATGTTCTACTACATCATCGTTTATCTCTAGCCGCCCTTCTTTTTCGCCGAAAATACTTATCTTTGTCGCCACATACGCCTTGGTGGTGAAATGGTAGACACGAGGGACTTAAACCAAGTTGAGTGCGCTTTCCGAAAGGAGAGACGTAGAATGTCGTAAATTCAAGGAAGCCTTAACAGGTCAAGCTGATGGTAATCTTGAGCCAAGCCTCCCGGAGGAGGAAGGTGCAGAGACTAGACACGACACACCTAAGGACAAGTTGTCTATGGTGAAGGAATAGTCCGGACTACGAACGGGAATGGAACATCGTCCCGGTGGCGAAAGCCATGGTAGCAAGAAAATCCCTTGGCCCGAAACGGCCGTGCGGGTTCGAGTCCCGCCCGGGGCACAAAAAAGACCTTGTAAGTTGCTGATTTTTAAGCATTTTACAAGGTCTTCTTTTTTACAGTTCCCCAAAATTGGACACATTTTGACCACATTTTTCAGTAGCCTATGCAGCATCAGCCAAGCCCCTGGTATTGTAGTAGAACACGCTGAGATTCTTTCCGTCATTCCAGACATAAGCGGTATAGTTCTCTGTTGAAACAGGATTGATCGCCTTCATTGTCTTGGCAAATCTCAAATGATTTCTCCTGAGTTTTACGAGTTCCTCTTCGTCGCTCACATTCTTGCTAAATGGCTTCCCCTTCTGAATTAGCTCACCATCTCCCACAACGGAGAATTCACATTGGATAAAATATGGATCATTTACATTCGTCCCATTGCCTACCTGCAAAGACTTTGTCATCTCAACAGCTTTTAAAATGAGAGGATTCACTGTCGAGGAGGAGTCGTTTAATACAAGACTAGACTCTTCTTTTACTGTCGTATCACGTGTACTCAGCTTCTGTTCTTCCGGCGTGACACCGCTATTCTTTTGTTCCGGGACATGAAAGTATGTAATATGGAATCTCTTATTGTTGTCACCATTGTGCGCCTTTTCCATAACAGCAACAAAGACATCGGTTGAGATGACCATTGGATCCTCAAAGAAGAGTTTCACATAATCTTCAAAGGCGGACTTAAGTTCAATGACTGTGGCCTCATCATCGTACCTTCTGGAATAATTAGTACCACTATAAAGATTACGGCCATTGTCCAGGTAATAAACATATCTATCATAAAACGCCTTATCGGCTTCTTCCCCTTTGGCCATTGACTCCTTCTTCGCTTTCCTCATAGCGTAACGCATCTTTGCGCGCAACTTTTTCATTGTATCCGGGTCCACGACAGAGTTGTTACCTTCTCCCACGGTTTCATAATTGGAGGTTGGATCAGATGGACTGGTATAGAGCCTTACTACGATTGAGTTATCAGGCTGTGTGTATGCGAGATAGTCGGCTGTGGAAATCATATCTTTGTCTTTAAAATATAGCCTGCAATATCTCTCGGAGGCCATTTTAAATGACTCAAAAGAATTGATATCCATTCTTTTTTTTACGGGTGTGCGGGTTTCTATACTTCCATCTTTGTTTTCATAGACAACGTAGTCTTCGTAATATGGGATATTGGCATCCGTCCCTTCTGGCTTATCCTGAGTCTCTTTCCTTTTAAGGATAAACTCAACCGCTCGATTGACAAGGGTCTGTTCTTTAGCATCCAGAATGACATCTTTATCAGTTTCTGTTTCATCGCCTGTCACCACATCAGAAGCGCAAGGGGAATCTACCACCTTTACTTCGTTGATGACTGGCTCAGTCTCTTTTACAACTTTGCTTCTCTTTTTCTTTGCCGGGGAACTCACTTTCGCTTGGCTGGGGAAATTGAACAGTACCAGATGAATATTATCATTCATTTTCACAGCCACACAATCGTCTTCTGAAATCAGAACTGTACCAGCACTAAGGAACCTTGCAAATGTTTCAAATGCGGCTTTTATTTCAACAAGAGTGCTCTCGTCTTCCGTGACTCTTTCGGGATTACCATTCAGCGTAACGGTTGCCCCATTGTCATGAAAAGTATATTTATCATAATATGGCGAGCTCGATGATCCGATGGACGCAGAGTACTCCTTTGCCTTCTCAATGGCTCTCTTCATGCGCCGGTGTATCTTATGAAGGTCAACAGTCGCATAATACGGGATATGATTGCTGTATGAACCCACCTTGGGCTCTTTAGAGTCAACGCTATCTCCACTATGTTCCGTGAAATGGTAGAAAGTGACTTTGATTGTATTATCGTTTTCCTTGTATACCAGGCAGTTATCCGTCGACATCATCACCTCTCTCTTTCTAAAGAGCTCCAAGTGCTTTTTATGCGCTGCTCTAAATGAGTCAAGGTCCTTCGCTTCCAGATTCCGACCAAATTTGCCTTCCCGCCAAATCTTTCCTTCCTCATCATAACGAATTGTATAGATAACGAAATAAGGCGCATTGACGTCTATTTCATCAGGAATGCGGCCTTTCTTCGCAATCTCGATAACCGCATCTACAAGGAGAGAGGGGTGAGCTGTTTCTTCATCTGATGGATTATCTAATGATACGACTTCCGTACTGATAGGTTCACTAGCTTCATTATTCGCATCTCCTTCTGAATGGTTGTCCAGAGTCACATCTTTGTTCCGGTCCTCATCCTTGGACGCTTCCGCTGGTTCTGTCTCCATAATTTCTGTCATGGTTGTCTGGGATGGTTCAGGAAGGGCGAGGACGTCCTCGCCCTTGTCCTGATTGTCCTTCTCTTCCTTTGGAGTCTGATCATCCACATCCCGATGATCGGAAGTACCATAAGGGGTCTCCCTCATCGCTTTCTTCTCAAGACAGTTCATTATCTCCGCCTTGGAAGCGCCATAGTTGTTCATCTTGGCCACATACTCATCGGTATGGGAGTCCATTTCTTCCGCTCTCTTTTTCATCATGAGAGGCTTAATCTCACCGACAGCAAGAAGAAATGCAAAGTTGAGAGTCACGAGCTCATTGTAGCTCATTGCTGCATAATTGGCCTGATTGACCATCTCTGCCATTTTAAAAGAATTTGTCATACGTACTAGATTTTTAAAAATTTAACATATCATACTATGCAACCTGTCCCATAGGTTTCTCCTGTCCCACCTGTCCCGGGGTCAGGACATTTGGGTCATTTTGGACAGCTTGTTTAGATTCTTCAGGGATTTTAATGTTGGATTCCTTGGCGTAGGCCAGATGCCTCTGGACGGTGCTCTTACCCATATTCATCGCCTCGGCAATCTGCCGAATGGACATTCCGTCACGCTGCATCATCAGGATCTCAAGGATCTCATTCGCAGCTTCGCCACCCGCCAGAGCGTTGAGATGGTCTTCCTCTCGGCCGGTGCCAAGGACATCAAACTTGAGGAATCCATCATCCTTGTTCACATCCAGGAGGAGGACATTGTCGGAGTCATACTGGAATTCACCAGTGCGGACCTTCACCTGCTTCAGATAGCGGAGGTTCGTGTCGTTGGCGCTGCGCGCAAGAGCAATACCCGCATCAAAGAAATTGATGAGCTTGGATGAACCCGCCAGGTCATTCTGTGTGATAGGTTTCCATCCACGGCGCTTGGGCGTGTGGGCGATCACAATTGTAGTGAGTCCATATCTCTTCTTCAGGCGGATGAGCTGCTTCATAAAGAGACTTGCCTTTGCTCCGCTTTCAGTGCCGTTGCAGATGAAGGTGATGTTGTCAATGATGAAGAACTTCACCCCCTGCTTGGCCGCCTTCTCAATGGAATCCAGAGTCTCCTGCTCCAGGTTGGCACCTACCATAAGTTCAGGGTCAATCTCTGCGCGCTGGAAGTTGTCGGGGAAGACGTGAATCTTGCCGGTAGCGGAATCGGTATACCTCATCTGGAACTGTTTTGATGACAGCTCCAGGTCAACATAGAGGACCTTATCAGTCTTTGCGATGCTCTCGGCAATCTGGGTGGCCAGAATAGACTTACCTACGTTGCTCGCCGCAAAGATTACGGTGTTTTCATACTGGATGATAAGGTCATAGAAATACATCTTCGGATCAGGTGTCTTCAGACTTTCCTGGATCCAATCGTTAGCTGCCTTGATACTAAGAAGGCCGGCGTGCTTCAGATTGCGACGCGCAACCTGGGTGGTCTTCTCCTGCACTCCCACAGGAGAAGAACCCATTGAATTTGTTTCTTTTAACATAATACTATCATTTAAAAAATCGGTTTTCTCACAGTCCCCACTGGAACGCCACCATAGGGGTGGTTGTCCCAACCTGTTTCAATGGGGTAATAGAATGAAGAGTCCAGAGGGTCATCTTCAGCATCATACAACACGGAGTTCATATAGTCCTCCTCATTCAGATCAGAAGCCCAATTGTCATTTTCCTCAACTTCAGTAACGGAGGTCTCAAAGACTTCTTCATCAGGAGCAACTACAGTGGTGCAGTCCTGAACGATGTTCATCTGCTCAACTTTCTCCTTCTCAAGTTTCTCTTTCTCTCTCCTGGCCTTTTCAGCAGGAGTCTGGAGATGGATATGGTATTCCTCAAGAATCTCATCCTCAAGGTCATAATAAGGGAGCAGTGCGATCACTCCCATCTTTCCATGTCTTTTAAGAAAAGTGCTTACCTTTACATTATGACCACCATCTTTGATGATGTCATCTTTTCCAAGAGTAATTCCACTGAAGAACTCTTCTTCACTGTCCTTAATGACAGTTTTGTACTTAATATCTTTCATTTTTAATTTAAATTGTTTTGTTTTTACTTATATGCCTCTAGAATGGGGCTATTCTAAACATAACAAAGACTCTCCCGATTTTTGGGGAAATTTTATCTTCGCGCTTATTCTTTATGATTTCTTTGTTAAAACCACACCGGGTGAGGCCCGGTGTGGCATTCTTACTCTTACTCGTCGTAGACACTGCACCACTCACCGTCTTCGTCCTTCTTCCAGTTCTCACGATCGTACTCGTGAGTGCGGAAGTAGTATTCCATCTGCTGATCGACAGAGATGTCACCATTCTTCGCGATCGCATCGTACCAAACCATGTTGGTCACCTTACCACCAGTGATGGTGTATTCACCGCAGTAGAGTTCAGTCTGCTCATCAGAGAAGATGACGTTGAACGTGACCTCGGGGAAAGTCAGAGAGAGAATCGTGATAGCCGGAAGAGGCGTATCAGAAGGAGTGTTGAAGAGGATGCGATTAGGAGCATCGACAGCCTCATCGTGGATTGTCTCGGCGTCCTGAATCGGACCCCAGTACTTCATTCTCCAAGACATCCAATCAGGGACAGAGATCGGATCCATACCCTCAGGATAGGGGAGGTTCTTAATCTCAACCTGGCGATTGCCCTTGAGAGCTTTCGGCATAGGGAAGATTGACTGGAGGGAGATAGACTCACCATTGGCTCCCTTGATGTAGTTACGGACCTGAGCGATCTGCTCTTCGGTTCCATTAATGGTGAGAATGTTGCTAACAAAGTTAGGCATAGGGCGTTTTGTGCGCTTGACCTGTACTGCGCACGAGGTGTTAAAAGATTAATAATTAAGATGATTGGCAGTGTAATGACTGACCGGCATACCTTATTATATATTGAGCTAGGCGAGCCCGGTAAGGGGTGGCGGGCCTTTCTTTTAAGACTGATGACCTGTGACGTGAAGGCCCACCCAAGTGGAAGTCACAATCAGTCTCCATATTGTCAAAGAACTTCTTTTGTCTTGTCCGACAGTGCAATTATCCGGGGGTACTTGTTTGTCAAAACTGTACACCCTAAATTCTTCTGAAAAAGTCAATCAACCTGGTTTCAGAGGGGTTTCGCAGAGTCTTCAAAGAACTTTTTACCTTTCCCGGTAATGCAAAGGTGAGGGGGTAGGTGTTCGTGAAAACTGTACACCTTGAATTTTTCTGAAATAGTCGATCGACCTGGTTTCAGAGGGGTTTCGCAGAGTCTTCAAAGAACTTTTTACCTTTCCCGGTAATGCAAAGGTGAGGGGGTACCTGTTTGTCAAAACTGTACACCCTCCATGAGCAGAAAATTTTTTGCTCACGTTGTGATTATTCGATAACTTTGATTGTTAGAAGCAAGTAATCATATGGCCAAGACAAACTACAGAGAATGCTGGTGGTTGGTACAAGCCGTCACTGGCGAAGATGGCAGTTATCAGAATGGATCTGGATACAGTTTGCGGAATCTCCTTGACCTTGATCCGCCTGGATTCAGCATGGATCGAGATGTCCTATATGACACCGGTAACATTAGGTCTGTACGTATGAAGGATAAATTTCGTCAAGCCATTATGCGATGGCGGGCGATTATCTACAATGAGTTTGGTCTCGCAATCTTACAGGTGTCCGATCCCGGAGTAATCGCAAAGAAGGGCGGCGGCGGATACTACTATTATCTGGCTAACCCAGAACTCTTGGACAAGGGAGGGAAGACGCTTAAAGAACTCATAGAGTTTCTTGCGGACTCGGAAACCCATAGGGACTCCTGGGTTACCGTGGGACAGATAGAAAAGCATTATCGGGCAAGGACAGCCTCCATGGGTTATATCGCTGCCGGCGGAGCGCCAACATATGGATACCTCTCAAATGAAGGAACATCCTATAGAACCATTCTGGGCAAAGAGAATCTGGTGCTGATACAGTTCGCCATGCAGTTCGGAGAAGTCCTGACCATCAAGTACGGAAAGATTCGGAACGGCGTAGACATCAATGCTCCGTACTCCCTGGAACCTTACCAGTTGAAGGAAATAGAGGGGCGCTGGTATGTCATCGGGAACATTTATCCTATTGGGCACAAGGAACAGGCAGAACTGGCGGTATACGATTTGGGGAGATTGCAATTCGCTGATGAGGAGAATCCCGATGTCCTTTATGAGCCGGTCGAGGGGTTTGATATCAATGAGAAGATACAGGTTGACTTCGCTTCGAAGAGGAAAATGGGGCAAGTGATAGCTTTGAAATTGACCACCCACACGAGCGAACTTGCCAAGTATTTTACAGATACTCCGTTATGCTCAGCACAAGTTGACGGACAGGGTGGTACATTTAAAATCTACATCCGTCTCAGCAATGATCTAATTGTCCAACTCGGCGCATACGGAGCGGAATTATCTTTTGAGGTTATACACCATACGGAACTACATCCCGCATTGAACCTCTTTAGAAACACAGGTGAATAATCAATCACATGTATAACAACTAATTCTAATACAACTATGGCAATATTCTACCACGGGACTCCCAAACTATTTGACAGATTTGACCTTTCTCACGCACTTGAGGGTGATGGGAAAGTAAAGTTTGGTTATGGCGTGTATGTTACTGAACGATACGCCACCGCAGCCCATTATGCAGCAGGGCGAGACAAGGTGGTCGATCCTGACAAGCACTATTACGTCTATACTATTGAAGTACCGGATAAGAAGGATGATAACTATCTCCGGTCCATTGGTGATGTCCACCCCAGTATTATCAAGCGGGCGGAGAAAAAGATAGGTGAAACCATTCCTGCAGAAGTGACCAGTAGTGGGAAACTGTTCAGAAAGTGGATAGGTAACCGCTGTATAGGTATGATAGGAACAGCAAAGAAGCTTTCTGGTTCTGCAAGCCTGGAGGCAGAGAAAGCAGCGACAAAGTTCCTCCTGGAGATAGGGGTGGATTTCCTTGAGTGGCCGGTAGCACAGACTGTTCCTGATGGTCTCCAGAACCGCGCCGTCCTGGATGACTCGGCAGTAAGAATCACCAAGATAGAAGAGGTCCAGCTGGACGACAAGATGCAGCTCATAGAAGGATCTCAGAAAAAAGTTCAGTAATGCATGTTAGGGAGTTGATTGAGAACAACTATCCGGAGTACTATTCCTGGAACAAATACCCCGCTTCAGAGACTATCGCTTTCAGCAAGGTAAATGATGAGTGGGGCATATTCAGCAATTTCGCACGAACAACACCGATCGTAATAGATGGGGTCTCCTTTGATTGTACAGAGAGACTGTTTCAGGTGATGAAGTTCGATGACACTGCTGCCAGAAAACAGGTACTATCTTTCCCTCCAGGACAAGGAATGAAGATGAAGACAAAGCCCCTGGAAAAGAATCCCGGGGTGAGAAAGGACTGGGGAAAGGTGATTGTGGATGCCTTGAAATGGTGCCTGATGCTCAAGTATGAAAATAGCGCAGAGTTTAGACACGAACTAGAGAGGAGTAAGGGCAAGTATATCGTGGAAGACCAGAGCACCTTCACCAAACCTGCGGACACATATGGTGCTAAACTGACTGCAGACGGGACAGAGTATTCTGGCTCCAATCTGATGGGAAGGCTTCTTATGGAGCTACGAGACAAAGGTAGACTAGATTACATTCTCCCTAAGGAATTGACAGACTTTTCAGACCTACGATAAAATCGATACTCGCAAGGAGATGGGTAATACTCATTTCCTTTTATTTCACCACGCTTTCGCGAATTGCGAATACGATATCGCGATACTCTGTCCATATATTTCTTCAGATTTCGCACGCGCCGCGATAATTCTCGCGAGGTTTCCCCACCAAACTCCCCGGGGGTTGGATACTTTTGATGGGTGATGTCAAGTCTCTAGAGGAAATAAGAAGACCGAGAGCAATAAACTCTCGGTCCGTGGTGAATATGATTATGAAACGTGCCTGAGGGCACCGGGTGATAGATATGGGGTCTATCTATAGGGTGAAAGGGGCCATTTTGAATATGTTCCGCCGGCCCCTAATCTTATCATTCGGACATCCATTCCATTAAAATGAGTCCCAGTAGGTCTTCATAGAGTTCCTGGGAAATGATGAAATCATCCCTTACTCCACCATCCAGGTATTCCTGCGGGATACGTTCCACTACGGGATAGAGTTTCAGATTGAGTTTTCTCTTGCATAGGTTACCTTCAGTTTCCATCTTCGCTGATTTGCAAAAGCACTTCTCGCCGTGAAGATACCAGTAGTATCCATCTTTATCCTTTTCTGTGGTGTATCCCGACGGCGTCTCACCGTTTAATACAACTTCTTCCACCATCGCCAGGTATCCGAGGTATGAGTTTAAGTCTCTTATCCGGTCTTCGTCAATCTCGCGATCCGTTATCACACCGTAAATGTGACAGTAACCGGGCTCGCCATCCCAGATGAAACTCTTTGGTAACCATAGCGGGCGGTTGAACAGAACCACACCATATTCCTGGTTCTCCGTCTGTTTCTGCGCCAGTCTAACGAGGTTTTCCATCAATGATTTGCAGACGATGAAACTCTCTTCCCGGCCACATTCAATACAATCGACTCCCGCTTCATCGATGTCTATGACGGATACGGTGAAGTCAAGAGCAAGTCTTTTTCTGCATCTCCGTTGTATCTTCAGCGCCCACTCGTCACAGCATGGATGAACAACGCCGATACGATCCACCCATTTGTATTCTTCGTTCACAGAAAAGGATTTCTCTCTTTTTACGCTCCATTCGTGCATCGCCGCAAGATAACTGACATATGCGTTGATTTCTGCTTTAGTAATCACCCCATAAGGAACGAGGAGGCCGTAGATGGTGTATAATTCTGGTTTTCCGCCGTCGATAGTCACCGGGCGGTTAAGTGTAACAAGGTACTTCTTCATAATCATATTGTTTTATATTGGTATACTGTATTTATGTCCGCCGGGTGAGCGGAGCGAAGAAGGATAGAGGAGGGTGGTGCGACCAGCGGGAGCCTCCGTCAGGTCAAGGATAAGGAGGATGAGAAAATGGGGTGTGACATCACTAACCTTCATCTTACGCTTACCATAAAGAAAATAGGGACCATATCTTACCCTTCCTTATCATAAGAACAAGGGTGACGGGTGAGCGAAGCGAACCGCCAGCCTTGAACTTCCCGTAAGGGATAAGGGAATCCGCAAATACAGGTTGTTTTCTTTTTCTTTAAGGATAGAATAACCGTTTCTTGAAAAGAAACACTTATTATCTTTTATGTAATAAAATATGAGAGATGATAGCGGAGGTTTTGATCACCCTAATCCAGGTCTTCTAGCAGTTCCATCAAATCATCCATTTCGTCATTGTCCTTATGTCCTACCGACGGGACATCATCCCAAAAGGCCGACATCTCTTCAAGCGCTTTATCAAACCACGCATCATCTGTTTCCTCTTCGGCCGGGACCGCTTTCAGTTTGTCTGCGTACTTCCTTACTGAATTCACGCTGCATCCTATCTTTTCCGCATTCTTTCTTGGGGAAATGGATTCGTCATACATCCTGTTAATCCTATCCTTCAAAGTCTCAAGTCTCTCTCTATTATCTGCCTTCCACTCCCGTATCCTTCCTACTGAAACCCCCACTTTCTGGGCGAGTTGTTCCTCCGTGAGTTCCGGGTCATAGTTTGCAAGTATCCTATTGTCCGTAGCCGCTCTACATCCCTTCTTGGCATCCCTACGCTTCTCACTCTTGACCTTGTCCCTAATCCCGCCAAATTCAGTATTCACCGTAGGATTCACCACACAACGGGTCCGCACGATGAACTGCTCTCTGGTCTTGTCATCGATAAAGGCCTTCAAAGCGGATCCGATGAGGCCATCCACCATCTTCTTGATGTCCTCATAGTTCGGTTCATAGAGTTCCCAGTCCTTGTACTCCACCACCACCTGGCCGCTCAGCCCATTTGTGGTGACAGGGGTTTTCCTCCAGAACTCCAGTCTGTGCGTCAGGCAATGGAGTAGGTACAACTTAATCAGGTCAACATCCTCTATTCCGTCGCAACGCAGAAACAGGAGGTATTTGTAGAGAAAACCTTTCAGCGCCTTGTGCCTGGTTATTGTCCCATATACCGGTAAGCGGTCCTTGTGGAAATGGAGCACCTTGGTCTTTTTCTCCGTCTTGATCACCCTGGTCTTCATACAACCAGTGACATTGAACTTGTAGCGGACCACATCTTCTCCATCCGGGGAGACATAGAAGTCCTTCCCACCGAAATCCACCGTGGTCTCATAGTGCCCGTCATCGTACTTCAATCCTTTGGCCAGACAGGTCCTCAGCTGTCCTCTATATGCTTCTAATAGTGTCATACAATAAAAATAACAAACGCAATGACGTGTCTCTCCGTGAAGGGAAACACCCGACCCCATCACACTCAATCCACATAAATAATTATGGAGCATCCACCATCCGGATGTTCCGTAATACAAAATAAACCAAATAGATATGGGTAAAATCAATTTCAAGCAGATTGGCACTTTCGAAGAATTCTGCAAGACAAAGAAGAAACAACTGATCAAAGAAAACAATGAAGTGGCGATAGACGTCCCCTTCTACAATGAGGCCGTAGAGTCGGTATTCAGTGAGCTCCGACAAATAGCTGGAAATCCGATAGACTGGCGGACTCTAGTGGACTATATAAAAGTCAAATTCCTCGTGATCGACAGGGAGGTGACCGGTGGAGACGACTGCCTGGTGATCGCTCACGTCAGGGATCTCCTCTTCAATCGGTATGGTGACACCTTCATCGGTGGAGATTCTGGCTGCATAACCGGCAATACAGCGGAGATGGGAGCCAAGTCTCTGGTGATCTCCCAACTTGCGAGCGACATCCTCCGCAAGGTCAGGATAGACGCCGGGCTGGAAGAGTCTGAACCGGAGCCGGAACAAAAGCCCATCACCACCGTATCCCTGGACTTTGATGACTGGGACGATGACTACTACTATGGAGAGAGCCGGAACATAAGGACTGTGGCCGGGTTTGGCACCTTCACAAGCCTGGTGAAAGAGAGTGTCGATAAACTCACCGTCAAGTACGACAAGAAGGCCCTGGACTACTGCAGGGACAAACTGAAGAAAGCGGCGGGGAGCCTCGACTTCAAGGACATAGCAGAGGTCGTGGATGAAGAGGAGACCACCCTTGTGGACTATCTGACCGGGATCGCAGAAGAGTATCTGGAGAACACCAAGATAGAGCTCAACGGGAAGGAACTCAAGAACAATGGCGATGAAAAGCACGTCCTCAAGCAGGCGAAAAAACTCTTTGCGCACGAAATCGCCAAGGAACTCATAGAGGAGATAAAGAAAGAAAACCAGTGATGCCCTATGAAAAAGTTAAGTGAAATCCTTTTAGAGCAGCGTACGATAGAGGTCCAGACACCTCCGCTACACCCCACCCCATTGCTTGTCCTTTTCGGCGATGTCCTGGATCCGGACAAAGTGATCAACTCCCCGGAGATAGGAAAGCTGGCCGGATACTTCTTTGCGAGCACCACACTTTCCGTTGCCCGGGTGGAGGATCCGGAGAAACTGCATGACTGGCTCAGGGATGAACAGTACAAGGCGGACGTTCAGGGGCGTGCAATGATTTATCCAGTGAAGGCCAGGTTCGAGGACTGGACTTTGGAGACGCACGGCGATGAGTATTCCGGACCGCTATATGTCCAGGTTCTCTCTACTGATGAAGCAACTCTTAACATCCTCACCATCACCTGTCAGTGGTATAACGGACTTTTCCGAAATGACTATTATGTGGTGGGGGCGATTGTTAGTGCAGATGATTTGGAGAGAATCATTAAAACAAGAATCTAACAAGAAAGAGTTTATTCCCCAATTGTCCCGCATGTCCCATTTGTCCCTGTAAATCTTGGGATGGGACAAGCGGGACAGAAGAGGTCATATTCCCGTTGGCGTCGTAGGTGAATGACAGACTATTCTCCAGGCCGGAGTTCCCGTATCTTTTCAGAGCCGTGATGTTGCTGTTGCGGTCATAGACGACCTCTCGTTCAGTGTCGGTCAGAGACGGGGTCTGCGCCGCATATCCTCTTCAAGAAAACTTATCTTCGCTCCCAATCCCTCGCCTACTTGCCCTCCTCTAGGTCGATATAGTTCTGATCGTCTTCGGTTCGACCGCGGATGATAAATGCAATCCAGACACTAGGCACGAGAAAGACCTTGTAAGTTGCTGAGTTTTAAGCACTTTACAAGGTCTTCTTTTTTGCAATTCCCCAAATTTGGTCACTTTTGGTCACCACTTTTCATTTTCGGACACTTTCGGTCATATTCCCATTGGCGTCGTAGGCGATGCCCAGCTCCGTGTCCGTCAGAGAGGGAGTCAAGGCCCGCGTTGCCCCTGATGGACCATCTCGGAATTTTCAGCCTGGCAGGAGAGAGGCGAGGAGACGTTTCTTGCTGTCGGCGGTGATGGAGAAGGAGGCGGTGTCATAGGGGGCTTTCAGGTGAACCAGGGTATCACGGCCGGGGCCCGGGGTGAGATGATCTACCTGGTCCAGGCGGAGGATCACCTGGCGGCTGATCCGTTGGAAGCGGTCCGGGTCCAGGCTTTCGGACAAGGCGCCCAGCGATCCCGGGTAGTCCGCCCATTCGCTGTCGCAGAGATACACGCGCACGCCGCCCTCGTCCAATTCGGCGTAGCAGAGATCCTTCGTTTCCCGAACCACCTCGCCCTGCCCTTTGTGCAGCAGGATCCTGCTGCGGTATACCGGCCGTCCCGCGCCCAGATCGGCATACACGCCGCCAAGAGCCGCGGTGACTTGAGAACCCGGCCATTCTGAAATAGGCTCTTGTGCCGACGCCGGATCCGAAGCCGCCCGCCGCCCCAGGATACGCTCGCACTTCTCGAGCGCCCGGGTCAGAGCCTCCTCGCGATAGGGCTTGAGCAGATAGTCAATGCAGTTGTAGTCGAAGGCTTTCAAGGCATATTCGTCGTAGGCCGTCGTGAAGACAACCAGGGCCTCCGTGCGCACCCGCTCGAAGATGGCGAACGAGAGCCCGTCTTCCAGCCGGATGTCCGCGAAGATGAGGTCCAGTTCCGGATGGGCCTCCAGGGCCGGGAGGGATTCCACGATACTGCCTGTCCGGCCGAGGACGTCCCAGTCCGGGCGCAGGCGGGTCAGAAGCCGCTCCAGGGAACGGGCGGCCGACGCTTCATCTTCAATGATCCAGATCTTCATGGCTTTCGCTCTTTAGGAGGGGAAGGCTGACGCAGAATTCCGTCCCGTCATCCACGACCTCGATGTCGCGGCCGGAGACGAGGCGATAACGGTCCTTCAGGGTCCGGAGGCCCGTGCCGGCCGAGGGGATGGGAGAGACGAGGGGCAGGATATTATTGGACACCACGATCCGGTCGCCGTCGAGCCGGAGGCGGATCCGGAGGGCGTCTGCACGGCCGTGGCGGTTGTGCTTGACCGCGTTCCCGACCAGCGACTGCACAGCGACCGGACAGACCCAGCCGTCGGATGCGTCCAGCGCCGGATCGATCTCGACGCTGACGCCGCCGTAGCGCTGACTCAGGTTGCGGGCGTAGTCCCGCACGAAGCGCAATTCGTCCCGGAGCGGGACACGCTCTTTGTCGGCATACAGAAGCAGATAACGGTAAGCGTCGGTCAGGTCCCCGAGAAAGCGCCGCGCCTGGTCCGGGTCCTCTTCGATCAAGGAGTCAAGGGTGCTGAAACTGTTGAATACAAAATGGTTGTCGGTGCGCAGGGCCTGGTTCTGCACGCGGGAGCGTAGCAAAGACAATTCTTTTTCCTGCGCCTCCGATTCGGCCCTTAAGCGGGATTCTTCCTCATCGCGGTAGCGGTTGATCAGGAAGGAGACAAGATACGCGGTCGTGAGGACGGACAGGTCCACGTAATCCGTGAAAAGAATGCGGAAGAACAGGCCTTCCTTCTCCGGGAAAATGGCCTGGTACGCAGCAGCCATGCCCGTGGAAGCCAAGCCGTTGAGCACGGCCAGGATCATGACCTGCAAGATCAGCTTGCCCATCGTCTTTTCCGCATCCCAGAAGGCGGCCACGACTAGCCGGCAGTACAATAGGGAAAGCTCCAGCAGCAGCGTGATCTCGACCACATGTTCCAGCAGCTCCCGCCCGATCTCCAGCCACAGGGCCCGCCCGCTCAGCGAGCGGTACACCGGCCAGTTGACCAGCGTCCACAGCACCCAGCTGAACAGGATGGCGATGAACAGCAACAGCCCGTGCCGAAGTCGCTGCTCCCGCCGGGCTGTCTGGTATGTATCGAAGAGATGTACTTTGCGGACCATAAGCCTTCCATAGTCTCTGTGCCACAAAGATACGAAAAATAAACCATCGAAGGCTTCGAATTACTCTGCCATCTCCAAAAAAACGGAAAATGTCAGGTTCACGGCCAAAAATGTCGGGTTCACGGAAATAAAATTGCTCTGACCGCCAATCGGAGCTATCTTCGTCGCCCTAAACCAAAACAATGAGTTTATGTACAAAAAAGTTGTATTTTTCTTGATTCTGTCTTTTGCAGGATTGTTTTTTTTCTCTTGTGATAAGCAAGAGCCGATAAACAGCGTGTCCGAATTATCTTATCCAAAAGAATGGAGCTCCTCTTTGGAGGAATTTGCCATTATTCTTTCCCGCGCTGTAACAAATGAAGAGTCCTTGCGCTCTTTTCTCAAAACAGAGGCAGCAAAGCAGGTGGATAGAGATAATGATGTTTTCTATCCTTGGACGAGAAACTCTCAGGTAAAGGACAATCTGTCTTTCTCTCGTTTATTGGCCTTATATGACACTAAAGGTGCTATGCCTTTTATAGAAAAGGACGTTCCGACACTAACCGTTCTTGTCCCAGATTGGACGTGGATAAATGACGGTTGCTTTAGCATCAACAGATGGGATACATCCGACCCGGAGATAGCTGTAGGATACCAAACGGATTCGTTAACATTATCTCTTTATGTCGACGGTTCTTATGCGGGTAGCCTAGAATATGGAGAATTTCCGAGTTTTCCTGTCCTTGTCGTAAAGGCTAATGAACGAATAAAGGTGTCTCCTGTACAGACAAGAAATGGAGAATTGTCTTATGAGTTTGTTAACGATGTCTTTGATGGAAGCAAACATCTCTTAACACGGAGCGAGGTTTATACTCAGGAGTGGGATTACATCAAAGATGGTAGTTCTGATTTTGTTCCGGAAACCGACCTGAATAATCTTGTTATTACGGCATATGATGAGTTTACCCCGGGGAGCGTCAACGAGATGCAGAGAGATTATATATATTACGGTATGACAAAGGTAAACTCTACAAATGGGGTACTGAATCAAAATATTAGGGAACGCTTATATCGATTTAAGGTGTCTGCTGCTGCAGCGGGTGGCCTTCTTGATTCAGCAGATCCACAGTTTCAGAAAGAACTGATCAAGTGGAGAAATAAGAATGCGTATGAAGGAAATGAAATCCAACCTTTTCTCTGGAGCGACGGGGCCCTTGAGATTCACATTTCCATGTATAAAGGGGATAAGCATCCTAATTCAATGATCTCCGCTCCAGAAATGGTTTTCCATGTAAAGCCAGAAGATTTGTGGCAGCTCAAGAAAAGTCAGGTTTTGAAGGAGTGGAAATTCTTTAGTTGGATGCAAAATAAGTACACATATACCAACTCATTGAATGATTTGACATATAGATGGTATTATCCTGAAAGCAATGTAGATCTTCCGTTATGGGACATTTCTAAAGAATCTACAGAGTTATGGTTTCATGCCTTTGAGTATGACGATTCACAAACTATTACAAAGCAAGAATCAAAAACATATAAGTATACCAATAATATCAAACAGACTCCCGGAATAACTTTAGGAGATAAAGTGAAAGTTTCATTGGGATTTGAATTTGGAGAGTCAGAAGAGTCGTCCATTACTTCAGGAACTACAATTGTAACATCTCATGGTTCAAATCAACTTGGTGACATACATTATTCATTTTCTACTCCGATCATCATTTCTGATAAGCAATACAAAGATGGCGTAGGAGGCTATAATGTTCGCTCTGTATCTAACGGGACACTGACGATGACGCTTATTCCATATGACATTAATTCCAAATGATAAATAGACAGAAACAATGAATAACATACAAGGATTCGTATTCTTAGCCTGCTTGATAAATGTCGTTGCATGCACGCAGTCAAATCTTGAGGTGGAACATTTCAACGATGATAATGCTGGGGAGTACGCCTTGGCATCTGCACAATTAAAGAGCATGCAGTTGGACTTGAATGGTGATGGTCTTTGCAGCTCAAATCTCCTGGATGAACTGACATTAAAAGGAAGTGGCAATGGCAATCTTGGCAGGATAAGCAGTATCTACGGGCAGGCGGGAAGTATCCAGAAGGCGGACTACCCTGATATGCCGTATAAGATTGTTCTGGCCTTTCCGATGCAACATGTCGATAAATATGTTAAAACTCAGGAGGTCACTATGCGAGATGCCGATCATCGAGATTTCATATTCGAATATGTTATTTCCCAAGACGGCAGTTACAAGATCAACCTTACTCCCGAGGCTGACTGGAGTATTTTCCCACAGCCTTATATGGCAGGTGGTACGCAATGGGATTTCAATTATCTGAACTATGCCGGCCCTCAGGTTTATAATATTGATATTGATAACGGCTGGATCAGGGCGACGGCAGATCTTCCCTTCTATGATTTTGCAACGGACAAGTGCTTCATTCTACCTGTAAGATTGGAATACAAGCGTGTCGCTTGGTCTAAATAGTCCGGCCTCAGCCGGAAAACCCATAGAGAGGCTGACTAAAAAGAGATTCTTCGGCAGGCCTTACCTGCCTCAGAATGACATCAGGCTGTCATTCTGAACGTAGTGAAGAATCTATTAGTCAGCCTCTTTCGTTTGTAGAGGAGAGAAACGACCATTTTTTCTCCAGAAATCGGGGAAAAGCAGAAAAAGGGGAGAAAACAAGCTGGATTGTCTCCCCATGTCAGGTTCGCGGTCAAAAATGTCGGGTTCACGGAAACAAAATTGACTCGGTCACAAATCGGAGTTATTATTGCCACCCAAACAAAAATACAATTAATGATATGCTAAGAAACAAAGAGAGAATGCTTTTAGGCTTGGCAATAGTAGGAGCCTTGACCGCATGCCAGAGAGAAAGCCTTGTGAGAGAGTCCTGGAATGACCAGTCTGCGGGATCCTATGCCCTTGTTTCTGCTACTTGGAAGGGCAGCGAGATAGATCTGAATGGAGATGGAGTCCCCAGCTGTGACATACTGGAGGAATTAGAGGGGATTGAAGATCATGGAAACTTGTCAATGATAGTAGATGGCCCTTGGGGCGGAACAGTTTCTCCGATTCAAGGTCAGGAAAGTTCTTCTGTCATCTTGCTCTCTTTCCCTATTCAGCGGATTAATTATAGTTTCAGGGAGACGACCCCTCGTGTGTTTCGCAACTGGGTTGATTTCGTTATGTGTGGTTTCGATTATTCTGTTACCAATGCGGGCTCTTGTACTGTTAATTGTGAGCCAAGATTCAATAGCGGGGAGTATCCTGAACCTGTCGTAACCCCTGGGGTGCAGATATTGGATTATTGCTTTACCGGAATAAGTCAGCCTCGGCGACCTCGGGTTTATTCTATAGAAGTTGCCGTAGACCAGATACGTGTTGAAGCTTCGGTACCCTATTATGATTATAAAACGGATACCCGCTGTGCGAATCCTGTTATTTTTGTGTATGATAGGATAAAGAGTGCGGCCAGATAAAACTGGCCAGGGGAAATTGCTTGGGCCCCGGTCGTGATACCCTGGTCCACCTGAAGGCCCCCTACGGCACCGTCTTCCTCTCCATCACCGCTGACAGCAAGAAGCGTCTCCTCGACGGGCTCCTGCTCATTTGGTAGGGGATGCCCTCCCCCCCCTCGCCAGACAGGATTCCGTCAGAATGACACACCGAAACGGTCAAGGAAAGCCCCCATGTCAGGTTCACGGTCAAAAATGTCGGGTTCACGGAACTTGATTTGCTCCGGTTTTTATGCGCTTTTATCTTTGCATAGCAAATTCAGAAAACCAATAAGTACAAATTAAACAGTTATGAAACAACTAAAACCATTTTCTTCATTACATCTTGTTTGCTGCGCTCTTTTTTTGATCGTAGGCGGTACAATTTCTTGTACAAAAGGATTAGATCAACCGCAGTCAATACCTTCAAAATCAGACTTTAATGAAGTTGATATTATCTCTGTGGAAGATGCTATCACTACTTTAAATAACTTTCTTTCGCACAATAACTTGACAAGATCTGAAGCAGGAGAAGAAAGAAGTATTACCTCTGTGGAAACGCACTATAGCGCTACACTTAAAACAAGGGCAGGAGAGTCCATTCCAGATGCATATTTGGTAAATTTCGATAAAGATGCTGGTTATGCTGTTTTAGGTGCAAACTCCAGCATAGATCCTATTGTTGCTGTAATTGAACAAGGTAACACGGATTGGGAAACGCTTCTTCCGTCAATCACAGTGTCGCTCAGCGATGATCTCGACATAAAGTATGAGGAGGGCCCTGTACGTGAGTACTTAGGTCCAGGAATCGCCCCAGACAACCTAGTATCGCTCTGCGTTCGAGGCGCCTTATATGGAAATGATGAAGAAGAGATTAAGACAAAAGCGGGTTCTACAACTAATATTCTTTTGAATACATTAGATTTTGGTCAAAATGCAACTTATTGTCACAACGGAAGTCATCATTTTGTAACAAATGGATGCGCATCTACCGCCCTCTCAATAATCGTCGCCTATAATAAATACCCTAAATTATTGGTCGATGATGAATGGCTTGATTTAGACAAGTGTAATTATTGTGATGGGAATGCCTACAAATATCAGTTCCCAACTGGTGAAGAAATATTTGTCAAAATTAGTGACTATTTTACAAATCCAGATGCTATTCCTTCAAGCCTCACAGAATTACAAAAAAGGGCTTTGTTAACTAAAATAGACCCACAGGTCACAACACACGGATCATTCATTGTTTCCGATGCAGAAGTTCCATATTATCGGACCAGATACAAAGTTACTTCGGCCAACTTTTATTCCTTAAACAATATCATTAAGGGGTGGGATGCAACAGGGACTATGCCATCTGCAGCAACAGCAGGGCTTAAGAATTTAGGATATACCGGGGTTCAAAGCCAATCATATAGGTTTATTACTGACAAGCAAACTTCGGCAATTCTTTATATGTTGAGTTTAGGAAAGCCTGTCCTAATGTGCGGTTGGACACTTTCAGAGCTCTCAGATAGTCACTATTGGGTCGTTGACGGCATTAATATTACCGATGATCAAACATTATTCCATTGCAACTGGGGGTGGAATGGCACAGGAAATGGTTGGTTCGCAAGGCATTGCTTGAGATCAGACTCTCCAGTTCCTCTCACAAAGTCTTCCGATCCCGAAACCAATAATGGTTGGAATCATCTTATTGTATATCAATATAGTATGGAAACGACTCTTCCTCAGAAAAAGTTTACTATTTTTAAGTTGAAACATAGAGCAACATACTAGAAACCGAATAGTTCCGAAACAAATAAACGATGATACATATGAAAAACAAGAAATTATTTTTGATCATCCTGTCACTTTTTGTTTTGACTGTCAGTTTGAATGCCCAGAATGAAATCCCGGCTTACCGGGCTCCGGGATATAAAGGCAGCGTGTCAGTGACCGATATGGGCCTCCTTTGGAACGGCGTGGAGACTTCACAAGGATATATGCTCAACGACCGGATCTATCTGGGTGGCGGGGCAGGAATGCTCATCGGAGCCGTAGGGAAAGTTGCCTATGCGGGCCGCGTCTTTGCGGATGTCCAATCTTACTGGTTCCCCCACAAAAGCACGCTGACTTCCGGAATCCGTGTGGGATATCTGCGGAATTTTTCCGGAGAAACCGATAATCTGGAAGCGGACATCACCGTCGGTTGGAGTTGGGGGCTTGCCTCGGGACACGGACTCTCTGTGAATGCCGGCCTGTGTGCCGTATTTCCGGCAGGCATTTCATACGTAGCCATCAATTTGCCTCACGTGAGTCTGGCTCCGGTTCTCTCAGTTGCATTTGAATTCTAGACTTCGGTAAAAGGGAACGATTTACCTGTTTACACCAATAATCTCGTAAAATATTGAAGTCCAGCACGAAAATGCTGGACTTTTGTGTAAGAAAACCATAGTTTTAAGGTATAAGTAGATAGAAATACCTTGAACTATGAGACTTGCACTTGAACACTTCAATTCCCTTATCTCCCTCGTCAACCATTTCAATAACGACAAGCGTTGCCGTGATTTCATTACCGAGCAGCGTTGGGGCAACGTGGTAGTGTGCCCGTTCTGCGGTTGCACCCATATCTATGAGTGCGGTAACGGTGACAATCAGTTCAAGTATGCCCATTGTCACAAGCGCTTCTCCTGCCTTGTGGGAACCATCTTTGAGAACACCAAACTGCCGTTGCAGAAGTGGTTTATGGCTATATACCTTATCAGCAGCCACAAGAAGGGCATTTCCTCCCGTCAGTTGAGCCGTGACATTGATGTGACGCAGAAAACCGCATGATTCATCCTCCATAAGATTCGCACCCTCTTCGCACAGGAGGATGTGGTTCTTGATGGCGTAGTGGAGTGTGACGAGATGTATCTCGGCGGCAGGGAGACCAACAAGCACGACTGCAAGCGGACGGAAAAGACTCAGGGAAGAAGCACCAAGACGAAGACTCCCATCTTCGGTATGACGATGGTGTGGAAAACCGAGGATGTGGACACCGAGACGGGTGAGGTGCGTGTGAAGACGCACACCTATGAGATTGCGAAGAAGGTGGTTGACACCAAGGCTGCAACCCTAATCCCCATCATTGAGCATTTCGTTGCCGAAGGCAGTTCCGTTGTAACCGATGAACTGTCCGCATACAACGGACTTGACAAGAAATACAACCATATCTTCGCCCGTCACGGGGAGCGTGAATTCACCGTCGGTTCCTATTCAACCAACGGCATTGAGGGCTTTTGGGGACACTTCAAGCGTGTCATCTTCGGTACATATCACTTCGTCAGCAAGGCATACCTTGAAAGGTACATTGACGAGGCGGTGTTCCGTTTCAATACGAAGAAGATGAAAGAAGCCGATAGGTTCTCCATAATGTTTGAGAAGTCTATCGGCAAGGTTCAGTATGAGGATGTGAAGATGGTGGCTTAATCCTGTCCCGAATAGAAACTATCGTAGTAATCTACATTGACGGTTCTATCAAGTCGGTACATAAGCGCACTGATTTGTTTTATTAGTTTAGAAACCTCATCGTTTCCTTGCCCTGGATTAAAACCGACTTGTGTTGCGGCATCAGATACCTTCTTGCGTATTGAGAGTATTGCTTGTATTGCATCATCTACAATCTGCTGATTATAGCCCACCTTCAACACCTTCTTCACGCTCTCAGCAACAATCTGCCTGAGGGTGTTTTCGTTTATCTTTACTACATTTTTCTTCATATTCTTGTTTGTTTTTGATTCTTCTATTGATGAGTCCATTCCGTGTCCACCGGCAGGAATAGCCCTTCCGTTCGCCGTAGTTTCAATGTTCATATAGTCAGGCTTAACGGATATCCTATCAAACCGCTCTCCTTTACCAGTTGGCTCACTGAATATGTTTGTCGTCATCATTTGCTGAAGACTGCCGACAATCATCTTGATGTCTTGTTTAGACAACGAGGCAGATTTGAAAACATATTCAGTAACTCTTATAGGTTTCCTCCTTTCTGTTACGGTAAACAAACACTCCTCGGTATATGTATCTTCTCCATCTTCAAATACAAGACTGAGGATATTTCGCTTCTCATCTTGTGGGTTCTTTTGAAGATAGTTGTCCCATATCTTCATCCATGTGCAATGGTTTGAAACACGAACCAAGGTGTTCCCCAAAACGGTATAATGAGAGTCAGCCTCTTTCTCTGCTTGTTGGAACCGAATCTTCTGCTTGATTGCAATGAATAATTCTCTTGCGTACGCCATAACTTATCATACAATAAATATCACTATCTTTGCAAAAAACAGAGAAATGGAGATTATTTCTACACGCTTGATTTATCACAAGTACTCACGGGGCTATCTTGAGGATAATTGTCCTATTGACACTTTGAAAGACACTAACCTTGAATGGAACAAGGAAGAACATAAGAATCATCCCTACAAAATAGATATTGAACAATCAGACATTGCTTTTGTAATTAAGGATTTGGACAAAAAAGAGGAATTTGGTTTCTTCTTTTTCAAAACTGACACGGCGTTGGAGGGTAATGTGATGTACACATTAACAAAAGTAGTATTGGATGAGAATCTGCCGATTGATTATATTAGAACAACGGTTAAAAATGCTGTTGGACTGCTTAACAATGGCGAATTCTTGAGAAAAGACAGAATAGTTGCCAATGACAATTATCCTTTAATTAGGCACACATTAGTAGAAACTGCTGAAAAGGTGGCTGATGATGTTGTCAAGGCATTCTTGTCCAAAAAGAACAACGGAATCGTAAAGATTCCTTCCGATATGGAAGATAGGCTTAAGAAGGCTGCACAAAAAGGTAACGCACCCGAATAGGATGCGTTTCTTTCATTTAGTGTAAACAGGTATGTCGTTCCCTAATAGAATGGAGCATCTGAATATGATTGGGGTTTTTTTGTCCCTTGATGGGGAAGGATAAATCAAGTCGAGAATCCTACAACAGGGCAAAAATAAGTATATAATAACAAGGATAATAACAAGAGAATGAAGATACTACAAATATCTGATATACATTGGACGAAGCGAAAGCATTGGGATGCAGATTTCCCAGGAATGAAAGCAAGACTTCTTGTGGATATCAAAGAGTTTATTGAAGCAGGAAACGAGATAGACTATATCTTCATTTGTGGTGATATAGCCTTTAAAGGAATAAAGGAAGAATACGAAAAGGCCCTGGCGTACATCGACGAGATTTGCAGAATAATAGGGCGGACTAGAGAAGATGTCTTTGTCGTACCGGGGAACCACGACCTGAACAGAAATGCGCTTGGTCATCAGACAAGAGAAATGATTGACGCATCGTTGGCATTCGAGCCCAACAATGAGGCTGTTCTTGATGAAGTACTGCTTAAGAACGGAGTATTGCGGAAAGACCTGTTCGCAGCATTTACGGACTACAATGCTTTTGCTGATAATTTCTTCTGTAAAGAGGAGGTGATGAACAAATGTATTACGGGTAAAGAATCTGACACTATAGATGATAGCGACAAACTATATTATGAGGCGAAACTACCGAAGAAAGTGGGTGACATTGATGTCACTATCAGGGGCGTGAATACTGCTTTGAACTGCGATGGTTGGGACTGGAACGAAGAGTATCGAAAAGGCCATAAACAAATGTTGCCCCATAGAGCCTATGTGATGGAGAAGGAAGAAAAGCAAGTGCTGAGAATTATCATGGGCCATCATCCGCTTCCATTCCTGACATCCAGCGACGAGGTGAAGGACTATCTGGATAACCATTATCACATACAACTGTTCGGACACGTACATTTCCAGTCGATAGGTGATGGAAACAGCGTGGTGGTGCAATCAGGAGCGTTAGACCCTCCCAAGGTAGAAAAGGGGGATAAATACCTTCCGGTGTATAACATTATTGATATTAGTCAGAAAGATGCAACCCACGTAGTAGTTAAAGGCATATCCCAAATATGGGACAAGAATAGGTTCATAAATAACAATGCAGGTAGTTTTGAGAAAGTAATTACAGTCGAACGAAACGTTAACAAATGGGGAACGCCAAGAATGGGAACGCCGGAAATAGATAAAAGATCGGTTAAATTCAAGTTCATGAAGCAAGATGACCGAACGAGCTATTTTAACAGGATTGCAGGTGTGGACTTTGAACCGTCAGGTGACAATGATTATGATAATTGCCTGGAATTTCTATCCGTGTTGGAAAAAATGGATAAATTAGCTAAATTGAATGAACTTCTGAAATAGAAAGCATATGGGAGATTTGTTGCAAATACTATTGAATGGTGTAGTGGTCACACCTTTCGATCCCAACATCACAAGTCGCTTAGCGGCGGTGTGTGATGAGATGGCGGCCGAAGTGAAGGTTGATACAATTGACCGCTATATAGCGTCGTTTGTATTCAATAAACCTGACTGGGTTTTTAAACAGGAAGTGGAGAAAAAGTATGCCGAGACTTATCCAGACGAAGAAGGTTTAGTGCTGCCTCCACTGTTTGCCATCGTATTAGCCCAGACTATTACGATAGATGCCATCACTAACAAATTGAAAGGTAGGGATCAAGCAGTAGCCTCACTTATATTGATGAACTATATGCTTTATAGAAAAGGTTCTTTAACAAAGCTTATCCTTCCTGATTATATATCCGCAATGTATTATAAGATGGATAGCTATATTGATGGAAAAGATAATCTTGACATTACAGGGAACAAAAAGCATTTAGCGAGTATTCTTTCCAATCCAAATTTCTTAACGGAGAATTATAATGACGAAAGGGTAAGAAGAGAGGTCCGGGAATTGGCAAAAATGGCCGTTCTTTATAAGAGACAGGCGATTACGGACAAATACAAACAAAGGCAAGGAGAAAACGTCTTCGTCAAGGTTTATGAATACCTTTGTGAAGTTATAGAGGAGGGAAAGTGGCCTTTCTTGAAGAATGACATTAAAGAAATTCTTTTGGATGTAACCACTGAAGCAGAGCAGAAAAAACAAGCTACCATCGAGGGTATTATAGGCGAGCTGACTAAGGCAAAAGTTGACCTACCATACGAGAGTCTGGAAGAATCGTCATTGATTTTGAAGTATATTGCTAGAGACGAAGAGATACCGGTTGAGCTAAAAAGCAAGAGGTTGACGGTGATGGAGTTTGGCGTATATGTATATTATGAGCTTTTGTTGGAACATATAATTAGTGAATACTATGGCAGCAGAGAATCAGAATGAGGAGAAGAAGGGTCTAACAAACTTTTTTGAAGACAGCCCGGAAAGTGTAGATAATGGTTTTACCCCGGCTATCCCTGACACCTCGCAGTATTACTGTGACGCAATGAACGATGGGAATATCAATATGGTGCTCAATAATGTGAAGCCAGAGTTGATAGTGCTGATAGGGTTTTCGGATTATGGTAAATCCACTTTCGTGGGCTCGCTTTATTATTATTTGCTTACAAAAGGTCAGGTAGGAGGGTACGAATTATATGATTCTGACACCTTTGCCGGATTTGAACGCAGGCTATATCTTAGGAACATCAAGAACGACGAATCAGCTAAGTCAAAAACCCTAAGAACAGAGGAGGGTGATGGGTATTTGCTGACACTCACATTGTTCAACCGTTCCATGAGAGAAAAGAAACAGCTTATCTTTTCGGATAGAGCAGGAGAGGCATATAGGAATTATGTGAACGTCAAGGAAGTAATCAAGAAAGATGAGTCGCTGCCAAAGGCACAAAGAGTTCTTATTATGATAGATTCTACACAATTGCATACATGTTGGGATATACAGGAAGGGAGATACCGTCAGTTATTTGACGGACTGAAGGAGTGTGGCAAGATGCCGAAGAACGCGACATTTACCTTGCTGTTTAACAAGATTGATCTGGTGAATGCCAGAGCAGACCTCAAATCAGCATACGAAAGCGAAAAACCGCATGTGGTGGAATTCTTCTGCTCAGAGCTGGAACAGGAAGAAAGCTCATTGGATGTAAGAGAGATTGACTCTAAGCACATACATGGAAACACTGGGTTTGAGACCTTGGTCAATGACCTTATTAAAAAGGATGATACTTCGAAAAATGAGGAGATGAAATTGAAAAGGGTACTGGACTGGGTTGGAGAAAAACTGAAATAAGGGTATGGAAAAGAAATGTTTTATTGCGGGATTGCCTGATGCTGGCAAAACGACATACATAGCCGCCTTGTGGGATATTATCAAGCGACGTGGCACAGAGTTGGAACTCCAATTTACAATGAATCCAGATGATACGACATACCTTAACGAGATATGGGATTACTGGGTGAGTATGATTAAAATTGAGCGCTCAAAGACACCTGTACCCGACGATATTACTATCAACGTGAAAAGAAATGCAGACGGAGAAGAACTAACTTTGGATATTCCGGATTTTATGGGTGAACAGTTTCAGAGAATAATTGATCACACACTGCCGTCGAGTATTCAAAGTTGGATAGCACAGTCAGACCGTATGCTGTTTCTGATAAACAAGTTGAGTGATAGCTTAAAAGATGATTTAGAAGACGAGGCTGTACAGGCAGATGATGCTATAGATAGGACAAAGGAAAAGGAAGAAGCGCCCCGTTTAGCACCAGAGAAGATGCTTCTTGCGTCTCAGAATATGATGGTGTTGAAATATATCGCCAACCATGCGAAAATGAAAAAAGTTGCAATCGGACTATCTGCTTGGGATGTAAAGATGGCAGAGGGAAAGAGCCCAGAAGAGTTCCTGAAGCAGAAATCTCCAGTATTGTATAACTTTATCAAATATCATTTTAATGAGTGCGTTTTCTTTGGAGTTAGTGCTCAGGGTTTCGACTACAAGGATTTGGCAGAAAAAGGGGCAGAGATGAGACAGAAAGCCCGTAATAGCGACAGAGCCTTTATAGTGTTTGACAAAGAAAAAGATCCTTCGCCAGATTTGACGAAGCCATTAAACTATTTGATATCATAACAGACATGCATATAGATCAATTCTTGCATGGTTATAATAATGGCCATCACTTGATAGCCAGTTCAGCATCTTTGCCTTTGAAGGATGCGGATCGGATGTCGTATCTGAGTGACTGGTCTGGCTACGTGAATCCTTACGACAAGGACACGAGTTATATTACGGCCTATCCTCTGGCAGAATCACAGTGTTATGTGATAGCCAAAAGTTGGTATGCGGATGAGATGAGCCGTCCAGGTTGTGTTTGGACACATTCTTTGGTGGTGAAATTAGACGCTTTGGGGCAAAAAGCTAATTTCTATGATTTGCTGAAACTGTTTCGACGGCCAAACAGGGAAGGGGATGATTTTATGTCCTATACAAAGCCCATCGAACAGAAAGAGGAGGACACACATGAGGGTAGGCTACGTCTGCAGGGGGTTGACCGTACTAGGTTTATGTATATGGCCGCATTGCTCTTAGACCGCCATAAGCCTGCTATATATGCTGTTGAGAAAGAGGGAGAGGTTTACGAGGAATTGTGTATGCGACTTGTTCAGAATATGCCCTATGGTATATTGAAAGAGTTGTCTATCTGTTCTGGCAGTGCAGCAGTTAGACAATTCGAGGGTGGATTCTATAATCTCCAATTCGTGGTAGGTAAGGGTGTTTCTTTGATGGAACCATATCCGCCGAATGTCAACAAACCGAAGGCTGATGCTGGATTTCAGTTTTGGATGGATGCTGTTCTGGATGGGAGGAACGATGTGGCGCAGATGTTACATCGATTCTCGGGAGACATAGGTAACGACTCAAATCAATTCCTAGCAACATTGAACCTGTTGAGATTGCTTGACGAAAGAATAAAGGGTAATGGAGATGCTGCCACTATTTCCGAGATTCTGAACTATCTTGTGAATGGGTTTGCTGAAAAAACAAGCGGGGCTTTCCTGAAACGCTCATTTTTAGGAGAACAGATAAGCAAATACTTCTGCGATGAAAAAACTTTTATCTACACTCTTGCAACTATCCAAGAGTGGGAATCGCTGGATTATGATGCCTTCGCATATTACGAGCGCGTGGAATCTTTCAAAAAGGGACATCCTTTGGAGGACTATCTGTCCTTGTTAGTTAATCTGAGCAAGGCGGATTACTTGAATGATAAAGGTAAAGTTTTGTTGTCGAATTCACTTGAAGGACTGACCAAAGAGGAAGTGGCTATGCTGCTTAATCAGGACTGGGGCTTGTTCAAGTCGATTGTGACTATGAACAATCAAGTTCTGGCGGGTGATTTCTGGCTTGACTTGATGCCTCCACAATTTATATCGTTGTTCGCTATTTTCCAAAGAAATGAACCGAAAGGGTTTGTAGCATGGGATAAATTGTACTATAGATTGTTGACGATAGATACTTTCGTGACTGACAATATCCTGTCTGAATTTGCCAAGCATGAGCCTGATTATGTTGCTACTGCACTGAACGAGTGGAATGGCCGAGGAAAGTCCCCAATGAATAGGATTATTCTGGATCAGTGTATGAAACAGAAATCGAGGGTATTATTGTGGATGAGGCAACAAATGGCCGTCAATAATGATTTGAGAGCTGCTATCAAGCGATGCATCATGCCGGATGATTCTGCAGTGGTAAGCTTTGGAAGCAGGACTTGGAAGGGGTTCGTAGATAGTGAACTTAATACGCAAAATGATGCCAATGAGTTAGTGTATATTTATGTGTTGGCATTCAATTGGCGGGATTGTTTTGCGCTTGATTACCTGAAGAGGGTGCTTCCTTATATTTATGAGGCTCTTTCGGTTGAGAGCTTGAGTTATCTGGCCTGGAAAAGGATAGAGCATTTCACGGGGAGTGTGCCATTTTGGAGATCCTGGGATAATTGCAGGAAAGTACTGATTGGGGTAAAAGATTACTGTAAGAGTATGAATCTGACAGATTTAGAGGTTGAAAGCTTTACCACCAACCAGAAGTTGAATAGAGAGCTGATGGAGTTGTGGAGAAAAGAGTGACAATCCCTACATATAATTGATTCGGGCTAGCAGACTCGGTAGGGAGGCTGGCCCAATTTGAGTTTACTTCAATGTGACAGGGTTCAGCCAAGATTCATCTGGCTTAGCAATCAGTCTGGCATCATGAGATACTGTCTCCAAAAGAAAGCAGAGTATTCCATGGAGAATCTTTCCCTATAACCGTATTATTGTATCATGCATGCCAATGTTACTTTGTGTGCTATTATTCTCCGTAAAATTTTTACGGAAGTTTTTTTTTTATTATATTTGGACACTAAATAGAGATTTGTATGTTGACAAAGTTTGCTGTGTCGAATTACCGAGGGTTTAAGGACAGAATCGAGTTAGACCTGTCCGATCCTAATGGCTATTCATTCAATTCTTTCGCTATCAAAGATGGTTTGGTGAAAGATTTGATGATTTATGGCCCTAACGGGTCTGGTAAATCCAACTTGGGCTTTGCTTTGTTCGACATTGTGAATCATTTGACCCAGAAGAATAAGCAAGCTTTTCCCTACGCAAATTTTACATATGCGGGTAATGATCATCCCGTAGCATTTGAGTATTGTTTTATGCTCGGGGGCAAACCACTTCGGTATGAATACACCAAGTCCCCAATGGGAATTCTCCTGTCTGAAAAGTTGGAATCCGAGGGTATAGTTTTTTTTGACCGCCAGCAGAGGCATATCCATATCAATGAGGATTTATTTCCTCTGCAAAAGTCCGTCAAGGATAGTTTGCTGCGCCAAGCGAACAATGTCTCGCTGATTTCCTACCTTCTCAATGTTTTCCCGATGGCGAAGGATCACCCGTTGGTCCTCCTTAATGGTTTCGTGGACAAGATGCTATGGTTTCGCTGCCTGCAAGATCGAGGGTATATTGGTTTTGAATTGGGAATAACGGATTTGGAGGCCTATATCATTGAAAGGAATCTGTTGGATGATTTTACGGATTTCGTTTATTCCGTGAGTGGACAGAAGTTTACATTTGCAAAGCCACAACGCGGAGATCGGTTTCTGTTTTGTTTAATCGACGGGAAGAAGATTGCCTTCTCCGCAATTGAATCGACAGGAACGGCTTCTCTGACTCTTCTATACTATTGGCTTTCAAAGCTTTATGATGTTTCTTTCGTTTTTATCGACGAGTTTGATGCCTTCTATCATTATGAGTTGGCTTTCGAGGTCTGCAAGCGTTTGTTTGATAAATCGTGCCAGGTCATTTTGACGACGCACAATACTTCGCTTATGACCAATGACTTATTGCGACCGGACTGTTATTTCCTAATCGATGGGAAGCAGGTGAAACCATTGAACAAATGCACGTCCAAAGAATTACGTCTAGGACATAATCTGGAGAAGCTTTATCGAGGGAACGGGTTTATGATATGATTCTGTTTGTATTGGAGGGAGAGCGTCCTGATTTAAAATTGTACAGGACAATGATGGAGGTATGCGGCGTCGTAGGAGATACGATTGCTGTAGTATATGGATGTAATATCGATGCGCTTTACCATGAAATGATTGATTTGGGTGACGGGGCTGATATCGTAGAACTCCTAAGAGATAAATACGAAGGAACGCCATCGAATCCTTTCGAAGGGGTATCCCGCTCAGATCAATTCTCGGAAGTATACTTATTCTTTGATTACGATTTCCACGACGTCAATCGGTCACCACAAGTGCTTAATGGCCAACTTGAGTACCTGCTGGATTTTTTCGGGGAGGAGACGGACCATGGCAAATTGTACATTAATTATCCGATGATTGAGTCGATCCGGTATACGAAGGAACTGCCTGATAGCAACTATTACCAGTATACTGTTTCTCGTGAGGATTGCCGTTCTTTCAAGAGGGTGACGGCTAGTTTCTCTTTTTATCCCAATATGGACTTCGTGCTGAAAGGAGACGCACATAGCCGAGCTCGATATTGGGAGTTGTTGAAAATTCAGAATGTAGCGAAAGCGAATTTCATTTGTAATGGTGTGAACGAGTATCCACCTGTGGAAATGGAAAGTATCTCTCAACGTACGATTCTTCAACATCAAATCGATGAGTTTGAGTCATTGCCCGATTGTAGACTCTCTGTCTTGTCTTCTTATCCGATTATGATGTTTGAATGGTTGGGTAAATGAGGTTTTTTCCTCTTCCTGCTTTTTATTTGAGAACTACTTTTCCAGTGCAACTCCCTTGTTTCGTCGCCACCGACTCGCGCAATTTCTATTTTTCTTCATAGATCCATTCGCACCCATCCTGCCGGGGCAAATCCCGCTTCCGGTCGAGGTTCTGGTCCTGGAGGGAGACTCGAGCATATCCGACTTTCATTGATTTTTGTCTTTTAAAGGGTAATAGTGGTACTTTGATAAAAACACCGATTGCGGGATTGTTTCCGGTTTACGAACCGGTGTTTTTGGTTTTCATCCTTCACCTTCCCATAAACGAAGGTTTCAGGGACGGGGACCTACATCTTCAGACCGCCCTTCTTCTTGGGCAAAGGCTTGCTCTGGTTGGCGGCAACCTCGCGGGCGCGCTCCAACTGGGCCGTGGTCCGGAGGCTCCGGGCGATCCCGTTGCCCTCGAGGATCCGGACCTTCCAATCGTTTCCGTTCAAGTGGTCGACGAAGAAGGCGAGCACATCGTCCTTCTTGAACCCCTTGACATTCTCGTCCTTCAGGCCCATGATGAGTGCGTGGGTGACGAGGGTGGTCGCATAGGAAGACGACTCGAGCTTCTCGATCTGCTCGTTCGTCCCCTGCAGTTCCTTCTGGAACTTTGCAACCCTGCCGTTCTGTTCCGCCGTGGTCCGGGTGATGTACTCCTGCACCTTCTGCTCGATGGCTTCCTTGGTTTCCCGGACCGCCTTCCGTTCGGCCCTCTGCTCGGCTTCGCGAATTTCAAGCTCCTTCTTCCGCTTTTCATCGGACAGGGCCTGGCGGACGGCGGCCAGTTCGGCCTTGTTTAGTTGTTCCATGATTTGAGTGTTTAGTATGTGAATACCTTCTCTTCGATAAAGCTATAGAAGGATTTCTTTGAGGTTATGACGTGATCGACAAGACGGATGTCTATCAGGAGACAGGCTTTCCGGAGCTGATCCGTGAAATGAATGTCCTGTTGACTTGGCTTAGGATTGCCGGAAGGATGATTGTGCAATAGAATCAGCGCTGCAGCATTATGGAGTAGAGCATGGCGGAGCACTGTCCTGCAATCGATGGATGTCTCTGTAAGAGTTCCTTTGGAGAGCATATCGGTTCCGATAGGGATGAAGATGGAATTGAGATAGATGATCTAGACTTCTTCGTGATCCAGATCATGCATCTGTTCGTGAAGCATGGCAGCAGCAACCCGATGGACTAAGAAAAAGTAAAAGAAGTCATCACGACAACCCTCTCTCTTGAGCATCTCTTCTTCCTAAGACTGTGTTTTGTTGGATTACTGGCGGATCGTAAATAAAGTATGAGACCGCTAGAAAACATTATCAGCTTAGATCAATTCACTCAAATGAGGGAGGGGAACGTCATTTCCTTCGCCCGTAGTCCTTGGTGGACAGACTGCATCAATCAAGTCAAGACATTGATATTCCAGGACCGTACGACAACGAAAGATAACCTTCGCGAAAAGGCGGAGAGTTATGCAAGAAACTATCTGTGCACAATCCCGGAACTGCCGTCAGTTGACAAGGATGGTGTGGTGAAAGAAATCGCCGACAAGGTGGAACATGACCTCAAGGAGGCCTCTTTTGACCAGAGACCTCCTGCATTTGTTGTAGCGCAGAAGGAGAGAAACAAAATTCCGGAAGACCCAGAGAAGAAGTTTATCAGATTGAGTCCATAAGCCTTGCGGTTGTCGGTATAAACGGCTAGATTCGCTTATCTTGCTTTTATACCCTGACCGTCTCTTCAGGGTCGAGATCTCGAAACATTAGGAGCCTCTTCTGGTGGGGCTCCTTTCTTTTTGTCCCGCTGTCCCACAAAAAAACATTAGAACAGGTGGGACAACCTGGGACAAAAAGTCTATGACAAGACGTCGTATCGGTTCGTTACGGCGCAGTTCGCGCTACTATAAGTCATAGAGTAAAACTAATCAACGACATTATGAAAGAACCAATCAGCCCCCAAGAGTTCCGCTTCCTGGCCGTGATCATCCTATCAGGTCTCTGCGCCAATTCCCGCTACTCTTATTCTCCCGAGTTTCACGTCGTGGAATCGGTGAAGCTTCTGACCAGACTTCTCACCACCCTGGACAAGCCCGATGAGGTATAATCAGTCAAAGAGAGAATACACCTCGGAAATCGGCGTGGTGAAAACGCATTATAGACTTAAAACAACTCAAAACAAAAACAACCCAAAAATGAAGGCAGTAATCTATGCACGCGTGTCTTCGACAGGCGACAGACAATCGACAGAACGTCAGATTCTCGATTTGGTGGCATATGCCGACAAGAACGGCATTACCGTGGAGAAGAAATTTGAAGAACATATAAGCGGAGCCCGAAAGAACAAGGATCGTTTCATACTCAATGAATGTCTCGCTTATGCGGTGGAGAATGGGGTCGACATAATCCTCATCAGTGAACTGTCCCGCCTGGGACGAAACGTGGATGAGGTCTTGGCGAACATCCGCTTCTGCAAGGACAACCACCTGAACATCTATTTCCAGAAGGAGGGGTTCTCTATATATGATAAGGACAACAAGGAGAACCCATTCGCCACCATTATGTGCGCCGTGCTCGGCACCTGTGCTCAACTTGAGCGTGATGCGATCTACTTCCGCCTATCCAGTGGCCGAAAAGTCTATGTGGACAAGCATCTCAAGGAGACGGGCAAGTCAGGTCTTGGACGCAAGCTCGGTTATAAGAAACCCAAGGAGGTCTATGAGGAGGCGTACAAGGAAGTCATCAAGCTTCTCCGGCGAGGATACCCAATTCGCCAGACTGCAAAACTGGCGGATGTCAGTGAAAGTACGGTGAAGAAGGTTAAGGCCATGTTCGGGCTATAGGAGGATGAGGGATGGAAAAAAGGAAAGGACCTGATACCAGAAGGAAGTGTCCCATCTGTCATAAAAGATATGACGGGTTTGGACACGACGCGCTACCGGTATGGCCAGGACGCTGCTGTGACAGGTGTAATCGAGACTATGTCATTCCGATGAGACTGCGTCTTATGCAACAACAGATGGAGAAAGAAAAAGGCGGAGAAGGTGGCGAAGATGCTACCTCCGCAGATCCGGGTGATCCTTTGTTATTTTTAATGGGAATGTATAATTAAAAATTGTTGATATATGAACCAAATGAATCAAACAGAAATGGACCAGGTCCCGATTCCAATGGACCTTATCCTAAATGAAAAGACAGCAGGAAGCATAAACTATCTTCTGCTGGGACTACGCTATGCAATGAAGAGCATTGTAAAGGAGGCCGTTAAAGAAGTAATTAATGAGCAGAACTACAAAGCACAGGAAGAGGACAAAACTCTCACAGCAAAAGAACTCTGCGCCAGATGGAACATTTGTCCAAACACACTTCGCACTTGGGAGATTGATAAGAAAATTGCTCCCCTTCCTCTTAATGGAAGGAAGAAGATTTACTCTATGAAAGATGTCCTTGCCGCTGAAGCACAGGGGTATATTAGAATTGTATCATAATGAATCTACTGGTTAGGACAAAGAAGATAGAAGGGAAGACAACCCTCTATACAAAACTGAGGATGGGAGATAAGGTCTCATGGGTAAATCTTATGCTCTCCGTTGACATTGAGAAGTGGCGTGCCGCATCCAGCAGTGAAAGAAAAATCAGTAATCTCCTTGATAAGTTGGGCTATACAAGAAAGATTCAAGAGATTGAGTTTGCCATCAAAGACTTGAGAAGAAGGCACCGGCTGACCGAAGAAAACGTTATCGCGGCTATTGATAACGTCGTGCTTGCCGATCAAAGGGCTGTTCTTATAGAAAAAGAGAAACAAAAAGAGCAAGTTGTGCGCTCAATCAAACACAATTTCAAGAATTCCTTGAAATACTATGTTGATAGTGCTGTCCAAGGGACAAGACGCCACTCTTTTGGGAAAAGATTTGCGCACTTTTCATTGAACATTCTCAAGCAGTTCAAACGAATAATGTGCGAGTACCTTGTGAATCATCCTTTTGATTGGAACGATATCGATGAACCTCTTGTTGACAGATTCATTGCTCATCTGGAGAATTATGGATATAGCAAGAGTTCCATCCAGAGATACATCCGTGCATTTCACGCATTTGTGGTTTATGCGGAGAACCAGGGATGGCACACCAACACGAGAGCGAAGGCGTTTATCAAGTACGCCACTCCCCGGGATGATGAGATGAAGGATCGAATCTATTTGACCAAGGAAGAGATTCAGGCACTCTATGATATGAAACTCACCGGATTTGATGAGGAAGTACGAGACATTTTCTTGATAGGTTGTTATACGGGTCTGCGATATAGCGATCTCTGTAGGATAACTGAATCCTGTATTGGAGAAACTGCCAATGGGACACCTGTAATCCGCATCATTCAGAAGAAGACCAAAGACCAGGTTATTATCCCTATTCTGGACAATAACCTCATTGTTCTCCTTAAGAAGTACGGTTACAACGTTCCGACCATCTGGGATGAAAGTCTTAACAGGAACATCAAGAATACTCTGGAGCGTCTTTCTCATTCCGTGCCTTCTTTGGCAAAGAAAGAGAGAACGATCCTCACTGTCCAGGAAAAGAAAATGGAGAAAGAACGTCGCAAGAAGGGGTTTGAATCATTTGAATATGATGAAGAAGGACACCCCATCAAGGCAAGATGGGAGATGGTCTCTCTTCACACGGCGCGCAGGACATTCATCACCAATGTCTATCTGTCAGGAAAGTTCTCGATAGAGTTTATGATGAAGCTGAGCGGTCACAAGAAATATGATACCTTCAAGAAATACGTCAGACTGTCTCTGGACGAATACGCCGATGACATTGCCAAAAATGCGGATAACTGTCTCTTTTAATTGTTCCCCAAACAAAGAATGTCAGTATAGGTTCGATTCCCAACGAGGCTACTTTATTGAAATCATTTCTGGACACATTTGGACACATCCCTGGAAAAACGGACACGATCGGACACGTTTTCCGGGGATTATTCGATAGGGGCTCACCGATGAGATAACTCATTAATAACTACCTATTTGATTAGTCACCGATGAACTCTCGATGAATACCAACAGCCACCGATATGGCAGCACCCGCCCGAGGCACCCTAAAAAGAGCTAACTGTCTGATTTTCAACGGTTAGCTCTTTTTGTGTCTCAATTTTTGGCGACATTTTGGCGACTTAGAGTCAACAAATATGGAAAGACTTAGAGATTGATCTTGTTGTGACCGATAAAATTTAAGAGTGTCTGTTCATAGCGTATAATCTCTTCATTCTTGCAATTTCACAATAATATGAATTAATACGTTTATAATCACCAGATTTGCTCTCGTTAGCGTTCCTTATCAGGCAGATGGAACAGAAATCCTTGTCTTTGCATACACGGCATTTTGGGAAGTCATCATAAGAGAGTGACCTCAGTTCATGGATGCCAGAGGATTTTTCCCATATCTGTTTCAAGGGCGCATCTTTTATATTACCAAGAGAAAGGCTCTGCCATCCCTCACAAGGATACACATTGCCTTTATTTGAGATGCAAACTGAACTTACGCACACTGGGCATATGGTATAATCACGCCGTCCCATATTGCGATTCTCTTTCTCTTTGCTTTCTCCCGATTCTAATTCCTTAACGATGAAAGGCTCAAGCTCAGACAATTCCAGTCGATACTTCAAATTATCGCATGAGCCATCAAAGCAACCGAATAGCATATAATCGCTATCTGCTTCAATATTCATTCCTCTGGCCCAATTGAGCACATCCTGATATGTCTCTTTATTTTGCTTCATAATCGGGCAATTGATTTGCATCGGGATATCGTGCTGGTATAATGTCTCTATTGCTTTTTTAGTCTTCTCAAAACTACCCTTTACCGTCGTAATCGAATCATGCACGTCGGCATTCATAGAGTACAATGAGGTCTGAATACTAAGCAACGGCGTTTTCACAAACTCCTGAAGCATCTCATCCGATAGAAGAGTAAGATTTGATAGCAGATTAACAGAGATATTGTTCTTACGACACTCTTTGATGAAGAACAGCAAATTAGGGTTGAGCATTGGTTCCCCACCACTTATAGTAATACTCAAAACATTACATTCTTTGCACTGATCAAGAATCCGGAGGAACAATTCCCTAGACATGACTCCTTTCCGATAGTTCTCGGGAAAATAGCAATGAATACATCGTTCATTACAAGGCGCAGAGACTTCGAGATGGACACGGGACAAATGATAATTCTGTCCCCACTTTTCATAGAAGTCCTCTTCTTCGATTGTTTTCTCTATTTCATCTTCATGCAGGGTCTTTGGCGACTTATCTGCATAGGAGAAACAGACAGGATATACGACCTCACCTTGGCCACATCCAACGAAGCCATCCCTCGCTAACTCTTGAAAAAAAGCTACAACATCTTTCTCTATCTCAGTCGCCGTAACGCCAACGAACATTTCAAGTAAGCGAAGGGTAATTTCTTCAACGGTTTGAGGGGTTTCCGTTAAAACCGAGTAAAACATACTCCCGGTCTTCGACAAAACCCGATCACCGACCTTGACACGGCTCTTAGACGCCGTGTCATACCCAAAATTTCGATTATCAGTCAGATAACCGAAATCAAGATAATCTCGATACAGAATATATGGTAACTTGTAATATGACATAACCAAGTGCGGTAGCCTAGAACGCTACCGCACTAAGGATTAATGCTTACCCGAAGGTTTTGAGGAGCAGGAGGGTCTTCCACAGGGGCCCTTCTTACAATCGGCCATCTGGAGGTGGCTCTTTACTAAAACTTCTGGTTTTTTGTATTCCATAACTCTTTCGTTTTAGAATTCTGTCATTTCACTCGCAAAGATAAGGGGAAAAGGAGAATTATACAAATAAAAAACACGAAAAATTATCAAGTTTGATAATTTGGTATTATCTTTGCCAAATGAAAGTTCAAACACTCATTATAGAATATGCCGATATCGCAATTGAGGAGGTAATTACCTACGGCAAGAGCGACGACAAACGTTACCGAAAATTGAAAGGTAATAAGACCTTCTGGCGAGATCTGAGTAAAGTGATGGCGATTATCAGGGCTGCCACTAACACATCAGATCTTAAACCCTACACTAGCTTACACTACGAAAAGCTCAAGTATGACAAAAGTGGGCTGAGCAGTGTAAGAATTGGATATAACACAAAGTACAGACTTATTTTTGAAGAATTCGATGGCGGAATTCGGATCAAGCTAATCGAAATCAATGAACACTATGGCGACAAATGACACAAACAACACCCCTTTCAGGGCCGTTCATCCTTCCGAGATTATCAAAGATGAAATCAAGGCAAGGTCTATGACCCAGAAAGAGCTGGCTGAACGTATGGGGATGCAAGCTCCAAACGTGACCAGGCTGTTGAAAGGAGAAAACATCACCGCATCCATCGCACAAAAGTTGGAAGACGCATTAGGCATTCCGGCCGACTTTTGGATGAGATTGCAGACCCAGTACGACAGAGATGTCAAAGACATCGCCGTACGGGACGAGAACGAGAAAGCGGCTATCGTTGCTGAGAACATGCTCTCCAGTACCCTAAATCTGGCAGAGCTCTACAAACGGCTAAAGATCAGTGCCGTCCTGTATGTGCAGGAAAAACTGCAGAAACTGGAAGAATTCCTAGGCTTCAAGCCGCTTGAAATCAGGAACCAGGAATTCGCCCAGAAATTGAACTATAATTACAAGAAGAGCGATAAGAGTGATGTGGATGAGAAGAACCAGACCACATGGCTGACGCTTGCCTACATTGAATCCAGGGCGAACTCTCCCCAAAGCCAATTCATTCAGGGCAACGCGCAAATAGCTGCACACGACATTGCGGTGCGCGCGCATACAGGAGAACTTCGTGAAGCTGAAATCCACGACATTTTAAACAAGTACGGCATTGTTTATTCTGTGATTCCCAAGTTGGACAAAACACCTATTGATGCGGCTTCTATGAAGGTTGGTGAGCACCCTGCCATTATCACGACACACCGTTTTAACGATATGAGCAGGCTGGTTTTCAATGTGCTCCATGAACTCGGGCACATTGAAAAGCACATGTATAATGATAATAATGAAATCTTTGTATCCGGTGACACTTACTCAATAGATTCGCCCAAAGAACGAGAGGCTAATTTGTTTGCCCAAAATATGCTCATAAGTCAAAGACTATGGGATACAATGATGAACAGTGGCCCTATTAATAGCCTTAGGTTCGGAAACATCGTAGACCGGTTGAGAACCCTATCAACCGAGAATAACTTAGACTTTAATATAGTTGTGTGGCGATGGAAGTATGAGAGCCACAACTATCAGTTAAGAGGGACAAGACCAGCCCCCATCCAGTAGACAATTCGGGCCAGCACCTCGTTAGAGGGCTGGCCCGAAACGGTTCTGATGCCAAGCAACCATGGTAAAAACAGAAATGTCGCTAGTTCTGGTACTCCCGAACTAGCTCTTCGACGATGTAATTATCCCCGTAAAGGTATAGACCAGTCTTCTCGTCATGAAAACGCCGGCAGGTATTGCTTTTATAGAAGATATCCAGCGCATCCGTCAATGAAATGTGGAAGCGCTCGGACATTTTGACCACGATACAACCTATTCGATTCCATGGAATAATATTGCGTACTTGTATACGTTCTTCTGCACTCATAATGCAATCACCTCCTTGAAAGAAAGATACTTTTCAATGACTTCCTGATTCAGGATACAGATCTGGTTGTTCGGTTGATGCTCGGAGAGACGGGAAAGCGCCGTCTCTTCGTCCATCAAGCCAAGGGAAAACAAGTTGACAGTATCAACGACGCGATCATTTGCAATACCGCCCTCGATAATGTCATAGTCTGACCAAGGCTTCAAACGGTTCCTGCTATCAACAATGAAATGAAGCCAATCCCTATCGTATGCCGGAAATAGCAGATAGCGATATTCCTTAATGGCTGACTCCCGGTCAAACTCATAAACGTTCAACACGCCAGGTTCTTTACGAGAGTCAGCCTGACGGGCAGCCTATTCCTCGGCCTGTATCTTCAAATCCGTCAAATAGAATCTCCGGCCGAAATCTAGGTCCGGCCTGCCGAAATCACATAGCGGGTGCTCAACCCGCACGGTTGCTCCATGATAAAGAATCATTTCTGTCCCTCCCAGCGCTTTAAGGTTTCAATCATTCCAGCGGTCACATTTGCGCGGCTCTCCGTATGAAGCACAGCATAATGAGGAATAATATAGTTCTCAATCATTCCGACGGCTTTCATCCGCTCGTAAACCTCCGCATAATCCATATTATACTTATCCGCGACATCTTCGATACAAGATGCCACGAAACTCATCAGGATTTCCTGGTCTGTGCGTTGAATCAACGTGCTCATAACAATGCAAAGTTAAAATAAATACATTACTCGAGAGGCAGGAACTCCTCTGGAATACAAAGATTCTTCTTGAAGTATTCTATAAGTTCGGGATTATTTTTTCTCTCAAATAAAAGTTTGATGAGATACCCATCCAGAAATAAAGAAGCTAGACTTATCAACACGGGAATTATAACCGAATTATTGAATGCTTGATCTTCCCCAATAAACCCCGTTCTAATCATCCACAATACTCCTCCTACTAACACCAAAAGAAAGATAACGATTCCAAGAATTGGCCGGTTCTGCCACTTTTTGAGCTTTTTATCGATATACTTTCCCTTTTGAAGTTGCCGCCTTTCATTTTCAGCAATGATCGTTGACTGTAATTGTTGAGACTTTTTTTGTTCTGCTTTGTATTTGTTTTCAGATTCTGAAAGTCGTTTCGAAGAGCTATCTTCAAGTTCAGTTTTCTCTTTACTAAGTTTTTGAATAGTATCTTCTTTTTCTTTCAACTGTTGTCTGTTCCCTTGAATTGCAAATTCTAAAGATTTATAATTCTTCTTTACTTCCTGAATGTCGGCCTCCATCTTTTGATAGTGTTCCTGAATAGCTTCTTGCCTCTGTATCTCCTTGTCAATCTCCGAGGTCAAGGAAGAATTGAAACGCGTTGAATCAGTGTTGGCAAGCGCATTAAGCCCTTCAATATCGTCTATTTGTCTGCTTGCTATTCTTGAGGAGAGTAATACAATATCACGATCAGTCAAATCCTCTTTAGAGTATTTTTCAATATTCTCCTCTAATTCACGAATAACCCTCTTCCTCGGTAGCGATTGACTAATTGTATAGGCGGCCAAAGAAGTTAATCCAATTTCAGCGATTGAATTTGCTTGTTCGATATCTATTCCGGGGGAAGAGAGCCATATTATACTAAGCAAGTCATCTGCTTTAATGAATTCCGGCTGATATGAGTTGTCTGATGAAAAGACAAGAGAATCCCTATGCTTTTCATCCTCATAATGTGATATAGTATTATTTACAAACCAACAATTAACATCTTCGAATCTTTGTATTCTTTTCCCACCACGAAAATCTCTGACATACTGGATAGCTAGCGCATCATGAAGTGCTGCGCTTTGCGATCTTCTAATTGTTCGGAACTGTTCATACTCTTTAGAGAACTTTGCTTTGTTTCGCTGCTTTGAAAGGTCTTTTATAATGCTTATTCCATAACTACCAAGACTATTCTCTAAATTATCCGAAACTCGTAATAAATCGGCGGCATTTAACTTCCTTCGAGAGCAAGCATTGAGGATGTCTTCTTTATAAATAGCTTTTGACAAATAATTGGATTCAAAAGTTGATGCTTTTGCTGAGAATAATGCCCTTATCTCGTCAATTGTATCTGACATTACATGAAAAGTATACCCAAGATTCCTACAAACATCAAGCAGCATTCTGCATGTCATCGTTGATTCTGGGGTATTTAAATCAAGAAGACTAACCACAAAATTCGTATCTAATAAAAGAGTAACAGACATTCTTGCTTCACTAGGATTATATCCTAGATAGCAAGTAAGCATTGACCCCAAATAAAGGTTGCGAAGTTGATCATATGAAACTGGATCTTTCTTGCAATAATTAATAAATTCAGCTGCTATTACATCCGAAGATTGAATATCATCGGTTTCATGAGTAAGATACCGTGAAACAGAAGCCCGATTCTTTTCAATCAAATCAACAACAGACGAATAAGGTCTTTCTGCATACCCAAAAAGATAACAAAAGTTGTTAAATTTATTCTCGAGTTGTTTATAGCTATCATGGCAACGAGAGATTTCTTCGTCATAATCCTCAAAAGAGAACTGTTTTATGTGAAAACTACCATCTGAATAAACAGTCAACCTTCGTTCTGGCTCATTAATATCCTGAGCAATTCTCCTCAGAATAGTACTCAGTACAGGTGTTGGCATATTTATGCCATATAATTCGGAAATGACCTCGGCTAGTTCTGAAAGGCTCTCTGCGCCAGTGTTCTTTCTCTCTGCCAAAAACACGTGAAGCGCTTTTTTTACTAGTGGGGCAAATATGTCTAATGGTCCACCGCTTAAGGTCCGTGAAGAATTAATATGCGCCAGTAAACTATAGGTTATAGCTCGGTTCTGTGTTTTTGTGTTCATATTATAACGTTCTCAAATAATCCAATATGTCTTATTATCCGACCAGTATCATATCTGTAATAGAAATTCCGGCTATACCATAGTCCTAGCTTGCTGGAAGACGCGGGTGTTGACGAAGTTGCGGAAGGTCTCGTTGTCGAGGTAGTTGCGGGCAAATTCAGTGTGCTCGGCCATCATGTTGATCACGATCTGGAAGAGGTCAGTGTTGCACTGGATCTGGGCGGTGTCGCTGTCGGAGTTGCGGACGGCGTTGACGAAGGCTTCGCTCTGTGCCAGGAGGTCCGGGAGCTGCTGGATCTGGGCGCGGACGGTGTCGGCGTGTTCCCATTCGATGCCGCCGTAGAGGGTGTTAAAGTCGTCAATGATTCTGGAGAGGGCTTCCATTTCAGGCTCTGACTTTCCGCCGCCAGTGCCAACGGGCACGGGGTCAATCTCAGTGTTTTTATCTGTCAGGGAGATGTTGACCTCTTCCTGCTCGACTACACGGTATTTGTCGAAGTCGATGGCTTCGATGAGGCCTTCTGTCCAGTCGTCGATGGCCAGCTTAGGCAGCTTGGTACCCAGGTAATAGTAGAAGTGGTAGAGTTTCTCCCATTCTACGCTGATGAAGGGCATCACGGCCGCCAGGAAGGGATATGTGCGGACATAGCTCTTGATTGCGCTCTTGCATTTGATCTGCTGGTCTTCGTTCAGTTCCGTCTTGAAACGGGCCACGCAGCGGTTCATGATGACATCCAGCTCCTCACGTGGTGCTGCAGTCCAGTAGAGTTTGTTGAACTCCTGGACATCCTCCTCCGTGTAGATGTTGGCACCCTCAACGATTTCAATCAGGTCGTTGAGCTTGTTGGGATCAGTTTCGTGAGAGAGCGAGGTGCCCTTGTAGTAAGTCTGGAATGCACGCTGGATGTCTTCCGGCTCATTGGCGAAGTCCAGGATAAAGGTGTCCTTCTTTTTGGGGTGGCAGCGGTTGAGGCGGGAAAGCGTCTGGACGGCTTTCACATCAGAGAGCTGCTTATCCACGTACATCGTGTGCAGTAACGGCTGGTCGTAGCCCGTTTGGAACTTGTTGGCCACCACAAGGATGCGGTAAGGGTCGGTCTCAATCTTCTTCTCTATTTCTGATGAAGGGAATCCGTTGATTGTGGCTTCTGTGACCATCTTGCCACCATACTCTTTCTCGCCGGAGAATGCCACCACGGCCTTGTAGGGGCTGTGCATTTCCTCCAGCTGCTTGCTGATGGCGTAGTAGAACTCGATGGCGCGGATGATGCTGGAGGTGACCACCATAGCGCGAGCCTGACCACCGACCTTATGTGCGCCGATGACCTTATCCAGGAAGTGGTTGACGATAATCAGAGACTTTTCCTGAATGGTCTGCGGCTGGCGCTCCACAAAAGCGCGAATCTTCTTGGGAGCCTGTTTCTTATCGAACTCCGGATCGGCCTCAATTGCCTTAAGAATCTTGTAGTAGCTCTTGTATGGCGTGTAGTTACGCAGCACGTCCATGATGAAGCCTTCCTCGATAGCCTGCTTCATCGTGTACTCGTGGAATGGCTCGTGGCCAATCTTGCCGTCAGGACGCTGGACCGGCTTTCCGAACATCTCCAGCGTCTTGTTCTTTGGTGTGGCGGTGAAGGCGTAGTAATTCACATTGGGAGCCATCTTACGCCCCTTGATGATCTTCAGGATGCGGTCTTCGATGTCCTCTTCTTCTCCTTCTGCATTGCCGGAGACCACGAGGTTCATGTCGGCCGACATTGAGCCGCTCTGGGAACTATGGGCTTCATCGATAATGATAGCGAAATTGAGATCAGCCAGGGAGCCTCCGATGGCATCCAGGATGAACTGGAACTTATGGATGGTAGTGATGATAATCTTCTTGCCTCCCTGCAGGGCTTCCCGCAGCGTAGCGGAGTCTTCTGCCCAGGCGACAATGTTGGAGAGGCGCTTGAATGCCGTAATGTTGTTGCGGATCTGTTTGTCCAGATTGACGCGGTCTGTGACTACGATGACGGAATCCACGATGTTCTCGTCATTTTCCACCAGCGTGACGAGCTGGTACGCCAGCCAGGTGATGGTGTTGCTCTTGCCGGAGCCTGCACTATGCTGAATTAGGAAGCGCTGGCCGATGGTATTCGCACGGGTTTCAAAGAGGAGTTTCCGGACGCAGTCTAGCTGGTGATAGCGAGGCCAGATGACCTTTTTGACCGGTTTGGGCTTGCCCTCTTCCTCTTTCTCGATAACCTGCGCGTAGTTCTCCAGGATGTCAGCAAGAGAGTCTTTCTGCAGGATTTCCTGCCAGAGATATTCAGTGAGGATCTTGGACTCTTTCCAAGGGTTGCCGGCACCTCCGTTCACACCCTTGTTGAACGGGAGGAACCAGCTGTCTTTGCCCTTCAGCTCAGAGCACATCCAAATTTCATCGTCATCCACGGCAAAGTGGACAGCGCAGCGGCGCGGAGCGAAGAGAGGATCTGTGGCCGGCCGGTCTTCCAGGTACTGCTTGATGGCGTTCTTGTAGGTTTGGCCAGTATAGCGATTCTTGAGCTCCACCGTGATGATGGGGAAACCGTTGAGGAAGATACAGACATCCAGGGCATCCATGGTCTGCTGCGCCGAGTGATGAAGCTGGCGTGTGATGCTGAAGATGTTCTTCTGGTAGAAGTCCAATGCTGACGGGTTCATCTCCGACGGGATGGGATAGTACAGGTCGAAAAGGAGTCCGTTGAAGCGGAACCCTTTCCGGAGGACATTAGTAATGCCATCCTGTGCTATCTTTTCCGACAGGCGCCGGAAGAAACTCTTCTTCTGGCTTTCCACGGCAAAGCACATTGTCTGCTCTACCTTATCCGGCTGAGTGGCACGAATAAAACGCTCCACGCGGGCCGGGTCAAGGGTGTACTCCCGGTCAAAGTCTGAAGACTGGCCCTGCTCGTAACCGTTATGGTCACGCAGGTATTCTACCATGATGGTCTCAAGACCTTTCTCTGTCATGTCTGTGTGTGGCATAGGCTTATGCAATTTCTTCACCCCTGACATCAACTTGTCCAGTCACGACATCTGATATCAAGCGTTGTTTATATTCGGTAAGACGTTCAATTTCAGCCGTAAGAGCGTCTATCATTTTATCTATCTTGGAGTTCTTTGATTCGATATACTCAACAATCGCATCTTGTTCTTCAATAGGTGGAATTGGGATAAGAATCGTCCCCACTTTTCCCCAACTTCTAAAGTCGCTTGTATTTTGACGTACGCCGTTAGAAATTAGCTTGAATACCTTTTGATACGCCATATTCCTTAGATACAATGCGATATACTTTTTGTTTTGAGTGCTATCACATACGTGCACTACAGGAGTGCACATCCCATCATAATCTGAGACCGCGATGGCGCCGTGCCATGTATCCATTCCATGAATAAGCAAATCTCCACGCTTAACACCTTGATAAATCTCGTCAGAGTCAGCCACTAATCCCAATTTGGAATCACCTCGTTTCTTTACTTCTCCAGAATTGGAACAAACCAACAATTCATCTTCAGGTTGACGAGGTCTATCTAATTTTGACAAAACATGCTTTAATTTTGTAACAGTCCAGTTATCGGGAATCAATGGCTGCCAAAATATTCCACTGTCCTTCATCGGGACATTGGGGTTGAGACCTCGGGTGACGACGGAGGCTATTTCTGCTTGTTTTAATTCGTTAAGAGTTTGTAACTCTCTCTCTCTCTGGCATTTACAAGATTCAATTAAAGTGATTTTCTTATCAAGATAGGCAACAATCTTTTCCTGCTCCTCAATAGGAGGTATAGGGATTGATATTGCCATGAACTTGTCTTTCTTTACAACCTTTCGCAAACCCGTATAGTAGGGACGTAGCGCTTTTATATCATCAACTGCCGTGTAATAGTAATTGATAAAACGAGGATTAACGGTATCTGCAATAGAGAACGCATCATAGGCACCAGTTAGCATCCCATTCAAAGAAGAAAGACCAACAGTTCGTGGCGTTTCATCTACATCGAACAAACAAAAAACAATATCGTTTGACTCAACGACCTGATACGAGTCAAAGTCTTTGGGGAACTTCCCTTTTCCACTCTCTACATCACGTAAGATAATACCATTAGTTGTGAGGGAAAGAAGAGAATACTTACTTGCATCCTGTCCTACTGAGATAAACTTTGGATGCAGAAAGACTCGATTCCGCTTCATTTCCCAATGAGAAGGGATCTCATTTGTTAACAGGTTGCTAACAAGTGAATAGTGTTCGTACCTTTTCATAACCTATCTCCCAAGAATCTCACTTAAAAGCCCATCTGTGCTCTTTTCGATATCCCGGATATCAACCGTAATATCTGCAATTGAGCGAAGCTGAACAGGTTTGTAAAAGTATTTTGTGAAGCTGAGCTCATAACCAATGGTGGGCTCACCAAAGACTTCCTCAGGCTCATAAGGCAGGACTTCGTTCTTATGGAAAGCCTCGATGCCACCAGGGTAGGTGAACGGAATCTGTTCCACCTCTCCCTTTACCTTGGCCATCTTTACACGGCCTTTCTTGTCCTTAATGATGTTGCCATCCTCATCCTTGGCAGGTTTAAAGAGTTCTACTTCCCAGTAGCCGAATTCCTCGTTCGGGAAGATCTTACTATACTCATTCTCCTCAAAAGCCATCAGGAGATCCAGGATCTTCTTGCGGTCGGCCTCGTTGGTCTCACAGTTCTTTTCACCCAGATTCTTGCGAAGCGGAGTCTTAATGGACGTAGCATCAATGAGCTGGACCTTGCCTTTTCGCCGGGCTTCCTTGCGGTTGGTGACAATCCAGATGTATGTGCCGATGCCGGTATTGTAGAAGTCTTTCTCAGGCATGGCAACGATGGCTTCCAGCATATCGTTCTCGATGATGTAGCGGCGCAAGTTGCTTTCGCCTCCACCAGCATCACCGGTGAAGAGAGAGGAGCCATTATGAACCTCAACGATGCGGGTGCCCAGTTTGGTGCCGTGCTTCATACGACTGACGTTATTGGCCAGGAAGAGCATCTGAGGGTCTCCAATGCCAGGGATTACGTTGAACTCCGGATCATCGTCATAGACAAACTTGAAGCGATGGTCGGAGATCTTCTTTTTCTCGCTCTCGGCCAGGCCCCACTTCTTTAGGTCTTCCTTCCAGGGCGTGCCAAACGGAGGATTTGAGATGCAGAAGTCGTAAGTCTCGCCCTTGTGGCCATCCTCGGAGATGGTGGAGCCAAAGGCGATATACTGACGGGATGAGCCGTTGAGGATATAATCGAAGGCACGGCGCTCACCGGAAATCATCAGGTCGGCCTTACAGGTTGCGAAGGTCTCCGGCTGGAGTTCCTGACCGAAGATATTGATGTTGATCTTGCGACCACGCTCCTTGGCCAGGCGCTTCATTTCCTCTTCGCTGATGGTAAGGATGCCGCCGGTACCGCAGGCGCCGTCGTAGATGCTATAGGTGTTGTCCTCGATCTGATCGGCAATGGGGATTATGGCCAGGTCGGCGAGCAGCTTGACATAGTCACGCGGGGTGAAGTGCTCACCAGCTTCGGTGACGTTGTTCTCTTCATTGAATTTCCGGAGGAGTTCCTCGAAGAGTGTGCCCATCATGTGGTTGTCGAGGGCCGGCAGGATCTCACGGCCTTTGTCGTCCAGAACAGGCTTGATGCTGAGGTTTATGGAGCTGTCGGTGAATTTGTCGATGATGGAGCCCAGACGTTCCGCATCGGTCAAGTTGTCCACCTGCTGACGGAGGCGGAACTTATCGATGATGTCCTGTACGTCCTTGCTATAGCCGTTGAGGTACTCGATGAAGTTCATCTTGAGGCGCTTGGGGTCAACCTCGGCCTTGAGTTTCTTCATCGTGAAGCGAGAGGTGTTGCAGAAGGGATAGCCGGTAACCTGGAACAGGACAGGCTCCTGGTTGGAGATGTTGGCCGCGTCCAGCTGCGCTTTGCGCTCCAGGACGGCATCCTTGGTGGGCTCCAACAGGATATCCAGACGGCGAAGGACCGTCATGGGCATGATGATCTTCTTGTATTCACCTTTCTCAAAGGCGTGGACCAGCACATCGTTGGCGATGTTCCAGATGAAGGAGAACAGGTGGTTGTATTGGGCAGTGTTCATATAAAAAAGTTACTTAACTATTTGAATTTCACATTTATTGACGTCATATACCTTAATTACGCGGACGCGGTGCTTAACCTTGTAGTCAAAGTTCCTGGGAATAGAAACTAACTGAGCAGATGTAGGGCCACAACCTAGAATCTTAGTGCTTAAGCTTTTCTCATAGAGGGAGAATCTGGCCTCAACAATATCATTCTCATGAACGGTAGAAGCGCCATTTATCGCAGCCTTGGTGACAGTGATCTGTGACAGTACAAGGATATTGGGCCTCTTTGCAAACTTGACAACAGTTGCGTAGTACCATTCCCCTTTTTGCATCTCCTCAAACACCCAATTCTTAGGTAGGATGTAGCCATATCCGTCCCGGGTGCTGCCGTAGATGTTCCATTGGTTGTCGCTCTCGTATCTGAAATATACTCTGCGTCCCAGGTAGTCTTGAATCGCGTGAGAATGCTCAATCTTCTGAATCTTGACTTTGGCGTTGTCGAGATACTTGACGTATGAGTTATATCCGTCTGACAATATGGTCTGCACCTTGTCATCTGATATTGTGTCCTCTTCCTCAAGAACCAACTTCTTTATGAGGCGCCAGGCCAGTGTCTCATAGATACAGTTCATATATGTGGGCAGGTACTTCTGCTTTCTTACGACCTCAATCCCTTCTTTATCTTTGCATTCTTTCAGTATGGAAAATCCAAGGAACTGACTTGCCGGCGTCTCGTTGACGCTCAGCAGGTAAAGTTTTTCATGAAGACTACTATCGAGTATGCTGAAAGCGAGGTTCAAGTCTTCGATAGACTTCAAATACTTCGTGGCATTCTGAATATCCTGACGGACTACCTCTGGAAGACACTTCTTGAAAACTGTAAAGAAAGGCAGCGCCTGATGAACCTTATCCCGGTTCTTGAGAAGCATTTCGGAAGCGGCGCAAAACTCATTTCTATACTTGGCTCCATCCACATAGTCTTGCCCGTACTCATATTCAGACAAGGACGAACTAATGGCAGCTCTATATGCATCGGCATTGAGCGACAGAAGAGAATTAACAAAATACCAGAAATACTCCGGAGACAGAGCCTCCAATTGCAATACCTGGCTTATGAGAGCACGTTTTTCTTTTATGCTTGCCGGTTCGTCTATCGCGAAGCAAGCTTCAATAAAGCCAGGTTCACCGCTGTGAATCCGTTCGATAACTTCTTGGGCGGTGATTTTATCATTCTGCGCAGGCTCCTGCTCAACTGGCTCCTCAGCAAGATCTATTTCATCTTCTCTAAGCCAAGATGCGATCTTCTCGATGATGAACTGATTGACTTCTTTTGTACGAGGAGAAGGAATCGCCTTTATGGCGTGCTTGACAATAGACTCCCATTCGGAGGAATCGACAGGTTCTGAACTTGTTTCTTTCAGAGGCTGCTCCTGGCTCTCTAAAGGAGTATCTTTAACCTCAACTGTTGGTTCTTTCGTTAGTACAATCTCCTGTTCTAGAACAGTGCTACCGGGGTCATTATTATTCTGTGCGGTTACAATCTCATTGCTCGCCTGCCTATCTGCAGCCCAGGCAGCAATGACTTCTATCCACTTGTAATCTATCTTCGCGTTAGGGTTCTCTTCTACTGGGCAGCCGGCATCATTCAGGAAGGACACCAAACGTGCCAACCCGACATTAAACTGTTTCATAAGCTTTGATAGCCTTACTTCTGCCATAATCCTAACGCATTATTTGTTAAACCCTTGTACCGCAAATTACATATCAAATTCGATGTAGTCCATTCCCCAATCCTCTTTGCCCAAACCGGAATATTGCTCATCCTTGTTCGAGTACACGACATGGTTATTGGTGCTGTCCAGGACAAAGCCGCATTCACAGGTTAGATAGTCAAGCTCCGAAGCATCAGGACGGGAAATGCGAGTAAAGCACTCCAAGCAAACCATCTTCTTCCTAGTTTCCTCGTCCAT
>JAEEGG010001845.1_pt1 | contig 56209 bp, 46 predicted proteins | sample 9134161 | NCBI WGS metagenome assembly JAEEGG01 (sample SAMN16246543, study PRJNA631951) | gut metagenome | biome: gut microbiome; feature: rumen; material: CR-attached | host: Bos | place: Iran: Karaj | collected 2018-10 | reverse complement strand
GTCTTGCGACGCTGAACGCCAATTACATCAAGGAATGCCTGCGGGATGCCTACAAACTCCCGATCGACAGCGTGTGCAAGCACGAATTCGTCTTCGACGGCCTGATCGACGACGGCGCCCGCGAGGGCAAGGCCGGCGCGACGACGCTCGACGTGGCGAAACGCCTGCTGGACTTCGGCTACCATGCGCCGACCATCTATTTCCCGCTCCTGTTCCATCAGGCGCTGATGATCGAGCCCACGGAGACCGAGTCCAAGGAGACCCTGGACGACTTCATCGCCGTGATGCACAAGATCGCCGAAGAAGCGGCCGCGGATCCCGATATCCTGCACGCGGCGCCGCACAACGCGCCGATCACGCGCCCCGACGAGACGACGGCCGCCCGTAACCCCATCCTGAAGTGGCAAGATGCGCAGTAGAGGCTTTCTGATCCTGACGCTTTGCCTGTCCCTGGTCGCTTGCCGACGGGGACAGGCGCCCGTCGGGGAAGAACCGGAGCCGGAACTCCCGCGCCTCGGTTTCTTCGCCGACTCCCTGCTGGTCGAGGAATGGACCGTCCAGCCGGGGGAGACCTTCACGGGCCTGTTCGGCCGCATGGGAATGACAACCGACGAGTCGTTCCGCCTGGCCCGGATCTGCGATTCCGTCTTCGACGTGCGTAAGCTGCGCGCGGGCAACAGTATCGAAGCCTATTTCGACAGTCTGGGGCACGAGTTGCGTTACGTGGTCTACAACAACGACCGCATCCACCAGACGGTGTTCAAGTGTTACGACTCCCTGCAGGTGTGGACTTCCGCCAAGGAAGTGAGCTACGAAAGGAAGTACGCCGACGTCCGGATCGAGTCCTCTCTCTGGAACGACATGACCGCCGCCGGGGCTTCTCCTTTCCTCATCCTGAAACTGGCGGACATCTACGCCTGGACGGTCGATTTCTTCGGCCTCCACACGGGCGACCGCTTCCGCATGGTCTATGGGCAGACGCTCTGCGAGGGCGACATCATTTCGGTGGACACCGTATACTATGCCGTTTTCTCCCGGGAAGGGAAGGATGTCCCCGCCATCCTGTATGACCAGGGTGACGGTGGCAACAAGTATTGGAACGAGAAGGGGGAGAGCCTGAAAAAGGCCTTCCTGAAGGCGCCCCTGCAGTTTACGCGCATCAGCTCCGGCTTCTCCTACGCCCGGCGTCATCCGGTGACCGGCAAGGTCCGGCCGCACACAGCCGTCGATTATGCGGCTCCGACCGGTACGCCGGTGATGAGCATCGGCGACGGCACGGTGCTGAGCGTCGGCTGGGCCGGGGGCGGCGGCAACACCGTCAAGATCCGACACAATTCGTCCTATACGACCTCCTACATGCACCTGAGCCGCTATGCCAAGGGCCTGAAAGCCGGGCAGCACGTGCATCAGGGGCAGGTCATCGGCTATGTCGGCGCCACCGGCACGGCGACGGGTCCGCACCTGGATTTCCGGGTGTACAAGGACGGTACGGCCATCAATCCGCTGAAGATGGAATCGCCTTCCGCGGACCCGATCCGTCCCGAGAACCTGCCGGCGCTGGACTCCATGCGCCTCGTCTATGAGGCGATGGCCCTCGAACTGGGCGCTGCCGAAGAGTAGCCATGGAGCCTGTCGCCGTATTCCGATCTCCTTTCTCCGACAAGTTCGGCATCCCGCGTCAGAGCGGGCTCGTCGCAGACTTGCCGGGAGAGGTGCATCTGGTGGGGGAGTACCGCAATCCGGACGCCCTGCGGGGCTTGGAATCCTTCGATTACATCTGGCTGATCTGGGGTTTTTCCGCCAACCCGGCGGAAGGGCCCTGGAAAGCGACGGTCCGCCCGCCCCGGCTCGGCGGCAACCGGCGGCTCGGCGTCTTCGCCACACGTTCGCCTTTCCGGCCCAATCCGCTGGGTCTTTCGTCCGTCCGTCTGGAAAGGGTGGACTTTGAAAAGAAGGTACTTTTCGTACGGGGCGCCGACTTGATGGACGGGACGCCCATCTACGACATCAAGCCCTATCTGGCCTACACGGACGCCCACCCGGAGGCGGCCGGCGGCTTCACCGACGAGACGGAGTGGCAGGACCTGGAAATCGTGTTTCCGGATGCGCTGGCGGCTTGTTTTACTGCGGAGGAACTCTCTTCGCTCAAGGCCTCCCTGGCCCAGGATCCGCGGCCACGCTACCAGGATGACCCGGAAAAGGAATACGGCCTGACTTTCGCAGGCCGCATTGTCCGTTTTGTCGTATGTGACGGAGTCTTGACCGTCACGGAAGTCCGATAGTGCTGTAGGTCTCGAATCTCCTAAAATACCACTTTGATGCCGAGTCCGACGTTGCCGATGAAGCCCCGGATCTGGGGCAGCATGTTGAGGAAGGGACGATAATCCAGGGAGAAGGCGACCGGCGCGCTGTAGAGCTGGTATTCGAGCCCGACGACGCCGGCGGCGCCCAGGACCATGGATCCGTAGTTGTCACTGTCTTCCTTTCTCATCGTAGCGGAACCGATATGGGCGCCGAGACCGTAGTAGAGCAGGAAGCCGTCGGCAATGACGGGCTGGTTCCACTCGTACAGGAGGGAGAGAACGCTGGCCCTGAGCATCCTGTCCCTGGGATACTGGAAGTTGTAGGTGAATTCCAGGGCGTTGTAGTCGCTCAGGATATGCTTCACGGTCACGCCGCAGTCGTTGCCGCCGCCGCGGATGCCGATGGCCCAGTTGTAGTCTTGCGCGCTGGCTGCGACGGATGCGAGGCAAAGCGCAGCGATGATCAGGAATCTTTTCATATTCGGGTCGAAGAATTTAGTTTCACTTCACAAATATAAATCATTTTTTCAGAAAATCCGCTGCGGATCGGGCGCAAATCCAGCCCGTGGTCCAGGCGGCCTGGAGGTTGAATCCGCCCGTGACGGCGTCGATGTCCAGCGCTTCGCCGGCGAAGAACAGGCCCGGGTACGCCTTGGCCTGGAGCGTGGCGGCGTCCAGGTTGCCCAGGGATACGCCGCCGCAGGTGACGAATTCTTCCTTGAATGCCGCGCGGCCGGTGCTTTGATAGCCGTCATTGGTGAGGGTGCTGACGAGGCGGTTGAGGCCCTTGGAGCCCATTTCCGCCCAGCGCAGGTCCGCCCGGAGGCCGCTGCGCTCCAGCAGGAAGGCCCAGAGCCGAGCCGGCAGACCGGGGAGGGGCGTGTTGACGGCCATTTTACGGGCGTTGGCGGCGGCGATGGCGGCCAGGCTTTCCCGCGCGGCCTGCTCGTTTCCGCCGGTCCAGTTGACGGCCAGGGGCGTCCTGTAATTGCAGGCGGCCAGATGTCGGGCCGCATAGGAAGACAGTCGGAGCGTGGCCGGACCGCCGAAGCCCCAGTCGGTCAGGAGCAGGGGAGCGGCCGCTCGGAAAGGGGTGCCCGGGATGGAGAGTACGGCGTCCGGCGCGACGGTACCCATCAGGGCTTTCAGCCCGCCCTCATCCGTCTTGAGGGTGAACAGGGACGGCACCGGCTCTTCGATCTCCAGGCCGAGGGGGTCGAGAAAGCCCAGGCCGGCGCGTTTCGGGCTGCCGCCGGTCGCGACGATGACCGCATCGGAATCGTCCAGGACCGGGCGGATGTCGGTGACGCGGCTGTTGTAGCGGACGCGGACGCCTTCCCGCTCCATTCCGCGCAGCAGGGTGCGCACGACCTGCATGGCGTCCCCCGAGGCGGGGAAGATGCGTCCGTTATCTTCCTCTGTCAAAGACACGCCTTCGGCCTCGAACCAGCGCATCGCTTCTTCGGGACCGAACTGGCGCAGCGCCCCCTTCATCAGGCGGTGCCCGCGGGGGTAGGCCTCCTTCAGGTCACGGATCTGCGCGAAGGTATTGGTCAGGTTGCAGCGGCCCCCGCCGGTCAGCGCGAGCTTGGCCAGGGGCTTGGGACCCGCTTCCAGGACCGTGACTTCGGTGCCCGGAGAGCGGCGTTTCAGTTCGATGGCGGCCAGGCAGCCGGCGGCGCCGGCGCCGATGATGACGGCCTGTGCGTGCGTATGGGAAGGACGGTCAGGCATTCTTGGGCGTATTGGGAATATCGATGGAAGCGATGGCGAGCCCGATCATCGTGATCGCGGCATTGATGAGCAGGAGCTCGTAGCCGATCTCGAAGCCCCACCAGCGCGGGGCGCCCAGGCTCAGTCCCAGGCAGAGCAGGGGAGAGACGATGCAGATCCAGGGAATCCAGGCATCACGGGGCTGCAGGCGGGTGAACAGTCCGAATAGATACAGACCCAGCAAGGGCCCGTAGGTGTAACTGGCCACGACATAGACGGCGTTGATGACGCTGCCGTTACCGATGGCCCGGAAGGCGTAGATCAGCCCGGCCATTACGAGGCAGACCAGCGCGTGGGTCCGGTGGCGGGTGCGGGTCAGGCCTTCGTCGCTCTGCTTGCGGTCCGCGCCGAGGATGTCCACGGTGACGGAAGTGGTCAGAGCCGTGACGGCCGATCCGGCGCTGCTGAAGGCCGCGCAGACCAGGCCGATGACAAAGGCGACGCCCACGGCCGCCGGCAGGTAGCGCAGGCCCGTGGCGGGATTCTTGCCCGTCGCCAGGACGGGGAAGAGCTCGTCCGCCTTGAGGCCGCCCAGCAGCTGTCCTCCGCCGTCGCAGAGCCCGACGCGGGCGCCGTAGAGATAGAGCAGCACTCCCAGCCAGAGGAAGAGCAGGTTGATCGGCACGAAACTGAATCCGTAGCTGAGGACGTTTTTCTGCGCCGAATGCAAGTTCTTGCAGGACAGGTTCTTCTGCATCATGTCCTGGTCCAGCCCCGTCATCGCCAGGGTCGTGAAGGCGCCGGCGAGGAACTGCTTCCAGAAGAAGCGTTTGTCGGCCGGGTTGTCGAAGAACCAGACGCGGGACATCGGACTGTCGCCGATCGCCGCGCAGAGCCCCTTGAAATCGAACCCCAGGGCGCGGCAGACGAAGACGATGGCCAAGACGACGGCGCCGACCATGCACAGGGTCTGCAACATGTCCACCCAGACCAGGGTCTTGACGCCGCCCCGGAAGGTGTAGAGCCAGACGATGCCCATCGTCAGCAGGATGTTGACGAGGAAAGGCACGCCCAGCGGGCCGAACAGGATGACTTGCAGGACAATGGCCGTGAGGTACATCCGCACGCCACAGCCGAGGAACTTGGACAGCAGGAAGAATCCGGCCCCCGTGGTCCGGCTGCGGGGCCCGAAGCGCCCGGAGAGATAGCCGTAGATGCTGAACGAATCCAGCCGGTAGTAGAGCGGCAGCAGGACGAAGGCGATGGCGATGTAGCCGGCGAAGAAGCCGAGGACCATCTGCATGTAGGACATCTGCGTCGCCGCGACATAGCCGGGGACGGAGATGAAGGTCACGCCCGAGATGGATGTGCCGATCATCGAGATGGCGACGACCGGCCAGGGTGACTTGCGGTCACCGGTGAAAAACGCGCGGTTGCTCTCTTTCGGACGCTGTCCCATATTCTCCCGGAGTATGGACAAAGATATCTATTTTTTTGCTATCTTTGAAATCGACCGAAAGCGCGCCTTATGCCGACCCTCGAGAAAATCGTCGTCCAGGATTACCGCAACATCGAGCTCCAGGAACTGGAGTTCTCGCCCAACGTGAACTGCATCTGGGGCAACAACGGGGAGGGAAAGACCAACCTGCTGGACGCCATCTACTACCTGTCGATGACGAAGAGCGCCTTCTCGTCCGTGGACCGTTTCAACTTCCGGTACGGCTGCGACGCCTTCTCGATCGCCGGGACCTACAAGATGCCGACGGACACGCAGTCCCGTTTCGCGATCCGGGTCACTTCGGGCGGAGAGAAGAAACTGCGCCGCGACGACAAGCCCTATACCAAGATCTCCGACCACATCGGCGTCCTGCCCGTGGTGATGGTCTCGCCTTCTGACACTTCGCTGGTCAGCGAATCCGGAGACGAGCGCCGCCGTTTCGTAAATTCCGTGCTGTCCCAGCTCGACCGGGAGTACCTCAGCGCCATGCAGCAGTACAACCGCTTGCTTTCGATGCGCAACCAGCTGCTCAAGAACGGCATCGCCGACGAGGGACTGCTGGATGTGTACGACGCCCGCCTGTCGGATCTCTCGCGCCCGCTCCATCAGCGGCGGGCGGAATTCGTCCGGGCCCTCGCCCCGGCGGTGCAGGCCTATTATGAGAAGGTCTCCGGCGGCCGCGAGACCGTGTCCATCCGCTACAAGTCGGACTTGGACCGCGGGCCCTTGTCGGAGCTGCTGGCCGCCAGCCGGGAGAAGGACCGCATGCTGAAATACACGACGGCCGGCCTGCAGCGGGACGACTTCATCTTCGGGATGGACGGCTATCCCATCCGCAAATGCGGATCCCAGGGCCAGCAGAAGTCCTTCCTGGTTTCCCTGAAATTCGCCCAGTACGAGATCATGAAGGAGCGCTACGGCTATCCGCCCGTCCTGCTCCTGGACGACCTTTTCGACAAGCTGGACATGAACCGGGTCTCCAACCTGCTGAAGATGGTGTCCGGCAACGATTTCGGGCAGATCTTCCTGACGGATACGGACAAGGCGCGCATCCGGGGCATCGTCGATGAGATTACCGCGGACAGCGCCTATTTTGACACGGTTTCCGGTTCCTTTAGCAGACAATAGGATATGCGCAGAAGGCTCGGCGGCATCAACAGGAAAGACCCCGTTGCGATGGAGGAACTGGTGCAGATGTTCATCCGCTCGATGAAACTCTCCGCCGGACTCAACACGCGCCGTATTTTCGAGGCCTGGGACCAGGCGTCCGGCGCTTCCCGCTATACCCTGCGCCGTTACTTCCGTGACGGGAAACTGTACATCACCCTGAATTCCTCCATGGTCCGCAGCCAGCTGGGCTTCCAGAAGGCGGAACTGGTGGACCGCATCAACGAAATCCTGCGGGAAGACGCGCTCTTCCAGCAGGACGACCCCCAAGTCAAATTTGTGGAAGAACTGATCCTGAAATGAAATTCGTCGTAGACAAGACCATTCCCTTCATCGAGAACCTCTTCGAGCCCTATGCCGAGGTGGTCTATCTCGAAGGCAAGGACATCTCTCCCGATGATGTCCGGGATGCCGACGGACTCGTGATCCGCACGCGTACGAAATGCAACGCCGACTTGTTGGACGGTTCTTCCGTCCGGATGATTTCCACGGCGAGCATCGGCTCCGACCACATCGACCACGAGTATTGCAAGGAGCACGGCATCCATTTCGCGACGGCGTCCGGCTGTAACGCGGTCGGCGTGATGAATTATGTCTTCGCCGCCCTGTACGGCATCGCCGCCCGGAAGTCCATCGACCTGGAAGGCAAGACCCTGGGCATCGTAGGCGTGGGCAACACGGGTTCGCGCGTGGCTGCAATGGCCCGCCACATCGGCCTGCGGACGCTGCTCTGCGACCCGCCCCGCGCCGCCGTCGAAGGCCCCGATTCCTTCTGTCCGCTGGACAGTTTGCTGAAGCAGGCGGATATCGTGACGCTCCACGTCCCCCTGTCGGACCAGACCCGCAAGATGGCCAATGACCGTTTCTTCCGCCGGATGAAGCCGGGCGCGCTCTTCATCAACACGGCGCGTGGGGAAGTGGTGGACGAGTCCGCGCTGATGCGCGCCATCCCGAAGCTCGGGGCGGTCATCATCGATACTTGGAACAACGAGCCTTACGTCAACCTGGACCTGGTCGAGAAGGTCGATATCGCGACGCCGCACATCGCCGGCTATTCCTATCAGGGCAAGCAGAACGGCACGGCGCTGGCGGTCCGCGCCATCGCCCGTTTCTTCGGGATCGAGCCGCTCTACGAGTTCTATCCCGAGACACCGCTGGCCGAGTTGGAGGCCATCAAGCTGAACCTGAAAGGCAAGCCGCAAGGGGAGATCGCATCCGTCCTGTCTTACAATTACCCCATCTTCACGGACGATTTCATGTTCCGGATGAACCCGGCCGGATTCGAGAACCTGCGCCTCAATTACAGCTACCGCCGGGAATTTTATGTCGAATAATCAAACCATCGTTAATATGAATAAAGTCGAATCTCAAGTCGAGCGCTTCAAGAAAGGCTTCCCCTGGCTGGACATCGTCGCACCCGCCAAGCCCGAACGGGGCATCCGGCAGCTTTCCGAGCAGGAAACGGATGCCGCGGTGGCGTACGAGCCCGCTTTCCCCGTCCGGGGGCGCTGCAAGTTCGTCCCGGCTTCCGGGGCCGCGTCCCGTATGTTCAAGGATATCTTTGCCGGGCTCGATATTTTGAAAAAGGGAGAGGATGTCGATCCCCAGTCTGCGGTCGCCCGCCTGGCCGCGGCCATCGACCGCTTCGCTTTCTGGTCGGCGGACCTGTTCGGTCCGGAGGTCGTCGATTCGATGGAATTCCGTCGTTCCGTTGCGGAGAAGGTGCTGACTGACGCGGGCCTGGGCTACGGCGCCAAGCCGAAGGGCGTCATCAAGTTCCACCGCTATGCGGACGGAGAGTGCCGGACCGCCTTCGCCGAGCATCTGGTGGAGGGCCAGGCCTATATGCGCAACGAGGACGGCAGCGTCAACTTGACGGTCACCATTTCTCCTGAGCATCAGTCCCTGTTCGAGGCCGTTCTTTCCGAGGTGAAAGCCGCCTACGAGGCGAAATACGGCGTGCGTTACAACGTGCGCTTCACTTTCCAGGATCCCGGTACCGACACGGTGGCCGTGGATCTGGACAACAAGCCCTTCCTGAAGGATGACGGCTCGATGCTCTTCCGGCCCGCCGGCCACGGCGCCCTGATCCACAACCTGGATGCCGTGCAGGAGGAACTGATTTCCATCAAGAACATCGACAATGTCTCCAACGACCGTTTCCTGCCGCTGACCGCCCGCTGGAAGAAGGCCCTGATGGGCAAGTGCCTGGAACTCAGGGACAAGATCTATATGTACCTGACGGAGCTGGATATGCTGACGATGGAGGGGATACGCGGCTTCGAGCCTTTCCTCATCGTGCCAGCGCATAATGGCCTGCAGGAGGACCGCTTCGGAACGCCCGAGGTGCAGGCGCTCTGCCAGGAGATCGAGGGATTCCTGTCCCGCGAACTTTGCATCGACATGCCCCTGGCCCGTGACTGCCGCGCGCGGGTCGAAGCGATACGGGAAAAGTTAAACCGGCCGGTCCGCGTCTGCGGCATGGTGCGCAACGAGGGACAGCCGGGCGGCGGTCCCTTCCTGATCAAGGAAAAGGACGGCTCTACTTCACTGCAGATCCTGGAGAGCGTCCAGATCAATCCGGACGATCCGGCCGCGGAGGCGGCCCTGCAGTCGGCGACGCATTTCAACCCCGTCGACATCGTCTGCTGCACCTACGACTATCAGGGCGAAAAGTTCCGCCTGACGGATTTCGTGGATGAGGAAACGGGCTTCATCAGCCGCAAGAGCTGGCAGGGGCGCGAACTCAAGGCGCTGGAACTGCCCGGGCTCTGGAACGGCGCGATGAGCGGCTGGAACACGCTGTTCGTCGAGGTCCCGGCCGAGACCTTCAGCCCCGTCAAGGTCGTCCTAGACCTGCTGAAGGCGCCACACCAGCCGGCATAGCCTTTTTCCCGGCGGGCAAGCTCCGACTCCGGCTAACGGATCCCGTAGCGTCGAAGGATGCGCTTGATGGGTTTCTCGATGCTGCGGGCCCAGAGGTAATAGCCGTAGTCGTCCGGATGGGTGCCGTCCACGGTCCATTCGTGCGAGCCGTCCGAGGCCGAAGGCTTGATATAGTAAACGTCCGGGTAGCGCTTCACGGCGATGCGCATCACGCTGTCCGCCACGGCCATCTTCTCCAGGTTGCGGGCCCGGGTGGCCGTATCGAAGCCGCCGTGCTCCCGCACGATGGTCTGCTGGAAAATGATCGGGACGCCCGGATGGGCGGCGCGCACCTTTTCCAGGAAGGGGAAGAAGCGCTCCCGTATCTCGTCGGCCGTGGGGTTGGAGAACTGGTCGAAAACGAAGGCGTCGGCCTCCACGGCGGCCATGATGTCGGCGAAGTGGGGCTGGAGTTTTCCGTTGCCCCCGCAGCCCAGGGGCAGCACGTGCAGGCCCGTATGACGCTCGAACTGCACCGGGTAACTCATGCCCGGACGGGTGGTGCAGCCGCCGTGCGTGTAGCTGGATCCGCAGAAGACGATGCGGTGCCGGAAGGGATTATCCAGGGCCTCGACCCTGCACGCGGGGTCAAAGCCCAGTTCCAGGCTGCGCAGTTCCGTGTGGATGGGAAGGTACAGCAGGCAGTCGTGCATCGTACCGTCCATATGTTCGATCAGGGTGCCCTGCTCCTTGTCTCCGTTCTTGAAACAGAGGTTCCGGGCCCAGACCCAGTCTCCGTCGCGCTTGATGTACAGGTCGAAGCCCGCGGAGGACATCAGGGTCGTGGTCGCGCCCCAGTAGGAAGGACGGCGCGTGAGACGGATGGCGATGAAAGGGGAGTCCGTGCGGAAAGCCACGGCCAGGCCGGCGCCGCAGCGCACCTGGTTGCTTTCCGTGGGCGTGAAGCCCTTGAAAAGCGCGGTATCGACGCGCCAGTAGGGGTTGGACGTTTCCATCATTTTCCCGACGAGGGTCAGCTCGGACGCTTCCACATAACGGGCCGTTTCCTGTGCGGCTGAGTTCCCTGCGGGGAAAAGGACAGTCGCGAGGAGGATCAGGAGGGTTTTCCACTTCGTGCTCATATCTACAAAAATAAGAAGTTTTTTCTGTAAATTTGTCTGTTTGCAGAGCAAAAGAAATGGCGCAGGACAAGGACATGCTTCTGGGTTTCATCCGGCAGGGAAAGCACCTGTCGACGGGGCAGCGTGTCCGTCTGACGCTCCTGCTCTGCGGCCCTGCCATCCTGGCCCAGCTGGCCTCGGTGCTGCTCCAGTTCATCGACGCATCGATGGTCGGTAGCCTGGGCGCCGGACCCTCCGCTTCCATTGGCCTGGTCTCGACGAGCACCTGGCTTTGCGGCGGCTTCTGCATGGCCATCGCCCAAGGCTTCTCCGTCCAGGTGGCGCACCGGATCGGTTCCGGGGATTTCGCCCGTGCGCGCCTGATCCTCCGCCAGGGGCTGCTGGTCGTGACGCTGTTCTCCCTGCTGCTTTCGCTGACCGCGCTTTCCGTCGCGGGTCCCTTGCCCCGCTGGCTCGGGGGAGAGGCGGCCATCCGCGCTGACGCGTCGGCTTATTTCCGCATCCATGCCGCCTTCCTGCCGATGATGCAGCTGGGCTTCTTTGCCAGCACGATGCTGATGTGCAGCGGGGAGATGAAGGTGCCCAGCCTGCTCAATATCCTGATGTGCGCCCTGGACGTCGTGTTCAACTTCCTGCTGATCTTCCCCACGCGGGAACTGAGCCTGTTCGGGCACGCCTTCGTCATGCCGGGAGCCGGGATGGGCGTGCGGGGCGCCGCCCTGGGCACAGGGATCGCGGAAGCGGTCACCGCCTGCCTGCTGCTGTATTTCCTGCTGGTGCGCAACAAGGATTTGGCCATCGCTAGGGAAGCGGGCTCTTTCCGCCCGACCCGCGAGGTCCTCGGCAAGGCTTTCGACATCACCGGGCCGATGTGGCTGCAGAATCTCGTGATGCGCGGCGCGCACGTGGTCAGCACGTTGATCGTGGCGCCGCTCGGAGCCGTCGCCATCGCCGCCAATTCCTTCGCCATCATCGTGGAGAGTTTCTGCTATATGCCCGGCTACGGCATGGGCGACGCGGCGACGACCCTCGTGGGCCAGAGCCTGGGCGCAGGCCGCAAGAACCTGGCGAAAAGCTTCTCGCGCATTACCCTGGGGCTCGGTGTGGGGATGATGGTCAGCCTGGCGGTCGTGATGTATTTCCTGGCCGCGTGGATCATGGGCTTGCTGAGCGTGGATCCGGACGTGGTCGCTTTGGGCGCCCGCTGCCTGCGCCTGGAAGCCTTCGCGGAAGCAGGCTATGCCGCTTCGATCGTGGCCTACGGGGCCTGCGTGGGGGCCGGTGACACCAAAGTGCCGATGGTACTGAACCTGGTCTGCATGTGGGCGGTCCGCATCGGCCTGGCGCTGGTGCTGACGCCGCGTTACGGACTGATGGGCTACTGGATCGCGATGTTCGTGGATCTCAACCTACGCGGCATCCTCTTCGTGGTCCGGACGCAGGGAGAGAAATGGATGAAAACGAAACTTACAACGCAAGAAATATGAAAGTGATCAAGAATCAGGAATTCGGCGGCGAGCGTCCGCTCTATTCCGAACGGGACCTGCGCCTGGAGGAGGTCGTCATCCACGAAGGGGAGTCCGCCCTCAAGGAGACTGCGGGCATCGAGGCCCTTCGCTGCCGTTTCGAAGGCAAGTACCCCCTCTGGTGTTGCGAAGGCTTCACGGTCCGGGACAGTCTCTTCACGGTGGGCGCCCGCGCCGGCATCTGGTACTCCCGGGACATGCTGATGGAGGATTGCATCATCGATGCGCCCAAGACCTTCCGCGAGGCGGAACGGCTGACCCTGCGCCGGGTGCTGATGGATGCGGCCTCCGAGACTTTCTGGCGCTGCCGGGACTGCTCGCTGGAGGACGTGCGCGCGCTTCGGGCCGACTACATCTTCATGCATTCCAGCGGGCTGGAAATCAAGAACTTGAAGCTGCAGGGCAATTATTCCTTCCAGTGGGCGCGGGACCTGGTGATCCGCGATTCGGACCTGGATACGAAGGATGCTTTCTGGGAGTGCGACAACGTGACGGTGTATGACTCGCGCATCGACGGCGAGTTCCTCGGCTGGCATTCCCGGGGCCTGCGCCTGGTGCGCTGCCACATCGGCGGCACCCAGCCGCTCTGCTACGCGACGGGGCTCGTCCTGGAGGATTGTACCTTCGATCCTTCCGCCGACCTGGCCTTCGAGTATTCCGACGTGCAGGCGACCGTCCGCGGGGCCGTCACTTCGATCAAGAACCCGCGTTCCGGCTCGATCCGCGTCGGCAGCTGCGGGGAACTGATCTGGGACAAGCATTGCAAGGCGCCGGCCTCCTGCCGCGTCGAAACCGGATATGAAACGAAGTGATATGGAATTTGATTTTGAACAATTGACCGACCGCCGCCACAGCGGTTGTTTCAAATGGGACGCCCCGCTTCCGGAGGGTGTGGACCTGACCCCGGAGCAGCGCGAACGCGTCATCCCGATGTGGGTGGCTGACATGGATTTCAAGGCGGCGCCCTTCATCGTCGAAGCCTTGCGCAAGCGGGTGGAGCACGGAGTTTTCGGCTATACCTGCGTGCCGGAATCGTACTATGAGGCCGTCATCCGCTGGTTTTCGTCCCGCCACGGCTTTTCCATCCGGCGGGAGTGGATGATCCATACGATCGGCGTGGTCCCGGCCGTCTCGGCGGTCCTCAAGGCCCTGTCGGAGCCGGGCGGGGGCGTCATCATCCAGACGCCGGTCTACAATGCCTTCTTCTCCTGCATCCGCAACTGCGGCCTGCGGGCCGTCGCTTCGCCTCTGATCCGGGTCATCCTGCCGGACGGGCGCTTCACCTATGAGATGGACTTCGAGGATCTCGAGCGCCGCTGCGCCGATCCCGCCAACCGCATCCTGCTGCTCTGCAACCCCCACAACCCGGCGGGGCGCGTGTGGAAGGCCGATGAACTGGCCCGCGTTTCCGAGATCGCGCGCCGCCACGGCACGATCGTGGTCTCGGATGAGATCCACTGCGAACTCGTGCGTCCCGGGATGCGCTACACGCCCTATGCCTGCGCTTCTCCCGCGGGCCTGGAGGGCGCCGTGCTGCTGAATTCTCCCTCCAAGAGTTTCAATACGGCCGGCCTGCAAATGGCGAATGTCATCTGCCCGGATCCCGCCTGGCGGGCCCGGATCGACCGCGTGATCAACGACTGGGAGATCTGCGAATCCAACCCCTTCGGCTACCTGGCCCACGAGGCGGCCTATACGCCCGAGGGCGCGCACTGGCTGGACGAACTGAATACCGTTGTCTGGCGCAATTACGCCTTGCTCTGCGAACGGCTCCGGGGCCTTCCTTTCCCGGTCTGCGAGCTGGAAGGGACGTATCTGGCCTGGGTCGATGTCTCGGCGCTGGACCTCGCTTCGGATGAAGTCGAAAGGGAACTCCTGCGTCACGAGCTGGTCTGGATCAATGCCGGCCGTATGTATGGGGATGACCGTTTCATCCGCATCAACCTGGCCGCCCCGACGGCTCTGATCCAGGAAGGCGTGGACCGGGTAGCCGACGGACTGGTCCGCTTATATGATTCATACAGAGCGAAATGAGAGTAGTCATCCATAGTCTTGCTTCGGGACTTCACGCCGAAGCGGCGGTCCAGACCGTCCGGGAATCCTTCATCCGGGACATCGTCTCCGCAATGCGCGAGGCGGATCCCTCGGTCCGCATGGTCGTGGCCGGGGAGTTGCGGGGTGGCGTCGTCTGCCCCTGCTGCGGCGCCGATACGCCGGCCGCCCGGTTCCGGACGCCGCTTACCGGCCCCGATGCGACGCTGAATCTGATCTATGTCCGGACCGGTGGGACCGAAGGGGCCTTCAAGGCCGCCTTTACGGCTCCTGACGGTTCGCTTTGCCTGCCCGATCAGCCCATCCGCCTGCTGACCAGCGGCAAGAGCAACAGCCTCGCCGCTTCGATGGAGATCCTGTCTTTCCTGCGCCTGCATGGCCACGAAGGGGAGATCCTGCACGGGAGCGTATCCTATATCGTTTCGCGGATGCTGGAACTGGCCTATGGACTTGTGCCTGGCGGGAGCGGAAGGTCTGGATTCGCTCCCGATAGCGCAAAAAAGGTCCCGGATGGGAGTAAAAAGGGCGTGGATGCTCCCATGCCCGTAACGGGCCGTCGTCCCTTCGATGCGGCGGCTTGGAAGACGCGCCTGGCCGGCAAACGGCTCGGGGTCGTCGGAAAGCCCTCGGACTGGCTGATTTCCAGCGACGTGGATCCGGCCGTCGCCCGGGAGACCCTGGGCCTTGAATTGCTTGACATCCCGATGGAGGAGTTGATCGCGGAGATACGCCGGGGCGGGTACGAACAGCCCGATGGCATCCGCTGGCCTTCGATGAGATGGCCGGTCGAGCCGGCCATGACAGGAAGTTTGTCATCCCCGGTGGGATCATCGTCATCCCCGGCTCGACCGGGGATCTCCGGATCTCCGATCACCCGCCCTTTCAATCCCCGTTTCGGCCGGGAACTGACTCCGGAGGCCTTTGGGGGCGCGATGGACATCTACGGAGCCCTGTGCCGCCTGGTCGCCCGCTACCGGCTCGACGGCCTGACGCTGCGCTGCTTCGACCTGCTGACCGAAGTGGGCAATACCGGCTGCATGGCGCTGGCGATCCTGAATGCGCAAGGCATCCCGGCGAGTTGCGAAGGGGATGTCCCGGCCCTAATTTCGATGCTGGTCGCGCACGAATTGTGCGGCTGCTGCGGTTTCCAGGCCAATCCCGCCCGCATCGACCCGCAGTCCGGCGAAATGCTCCTGGCCCACTGCACCGTGCCCCTGGACATGATTCGCGGCGGCGAGTATGACACGCACTTCGAGTCGGGTATCGGCGTGGCCGTGCGCGGAGAATTGCCCGAAGGGCCCGTGACGGTTTTCAAACTGGCGCCCGACCTGCGGCAGTGTTTCGCCGTGGATGCGGAGCTGGTCCGCAACCAGGCGGAACGGGATCTGTGCCGCACGCAGGTGGTGCTGCGCGCGCCGGGTACGGCCCGCTATTTCCTGACCGATTCCATCGGCAACCATCACATCATCGTCCCCGGTCATCACGCTTCATTCCTGTAGTTATGGCAGACAATTATCTGGAAAAGAAATTCGATGAGTTTTACAGCGGCAAGAAGGCAGCCGTCAAGCATCCCGGCGTGTCGCTGGATGCGCTGCTGGCGCGCAACCGCAGCTGCCGCGGCTATGACAAATCCTATAAAGTCCACCGGCTTCAGTTGGAACGGATCGCGGGGGTGTGCTCCAGGGTCGCCTCGGCGATGAACCGCCAGCCGCTTCGTTTCCGCCTGGTCACGGCAGCGGACGAAGACGACGGGCGGCGCCCCTCGGACATCGTCCTGGGGCATATCCATCTCGGCGGAGCCCTACCCGAACTGCATCTGCCGCTCGGCGGCACCGAGCCGGAGGCCTTCATCATCATCTGCAGCGCCGTCCCGGAAGACCGCTACGTCGACATGGACCTGGGGATTGCGGCGCAGAGCTTGTTGCTGAAAGCCACGGAAATGGGTCTCGGCGGCATCATCGTCTGCGCCTTCGACCGGGAAGCCTTGAAACGGGATCTGGCCCTGCCGCTGGATCCGCTCGCCGTGCTGGCCATCGGAAAACCCGCCGAGAAATACGAACTACGTACCGTCTCCGCCGGAGACAGTCTGAAATACTACCGCGAGGACGGCATCCACGTCGTCCCCAAACTTGCGCTTCAGGATCTCTTGATCTGAGCGCTCCGCCAGAGGAAGAAGAGGACCATCGAAACGATGAAAGCGCCGGCGGCGATCCACGGGACGGTCGATACGGGCAGACGGAAGCCGATCTTGTCGATGCAGATATAGCTGAGGCAGGTGCCCGTCATGAAGCAGGCCGGAATCAGCGAAATCAGGAAAGAAACTCCCTTTCGTTCGCGGGTCAGGAAGACCGTGATCGCCCAGAGGGTAAAGACGGACAGGGTCTGGTTGGCCCAGCCGAAATAGCGCCAGATCGTGTTGAAACCGTTCTCGTCCGCGATGTTGAACCAGATCAGCAAGGCGGTGATGACGAAGATGGGGAGGCTGATCGCCATACGGCCGCCCACCCCTTTCTGGTCCACCTTGAACGCGTCGGCGATGATCAGGCGGGCGCTGCGCAGGGCCGTGTCTCCGCTCGTGATCGGCGCGGCCACGACACCCAGCATGGCGAGGATGCCGCCCAGCACGCCCAGCCAGCCCTTCGAGACGGCTGTAACCACGGCCGGTGCCGCGGCAACCGCGGGCGCGCCCAGTTCGGCGGCTCCGCCGGCAAAGAAGAAGTAGGATGACACGGCCGCCCAGATCAGGGCCACGATGCCTTCCGTAATCATCGATCCGTAGAAGATCGGGCGTCCGAGCTTCTCATTTTCCATGCAGCGCGCCATCAGGGGCGACTGCGTGGCGTGGAAACCGCTGATCGCCCCGCAGGCGATGGTGATGAATAGGCAGGGGAAGATCGGCTGCCCCTTGACGCCCACGGACGGGCCCCGGTTGGCCAGGCCCTGCCAGAGCTCGGGGATCGCCGGCCATTTGACCAGCAGCCCGATGAAGAGCGCCACGGCCATGAACAGGAGCGAGAAGGCGAACAGGGGATAGATGCGGCCGATGATCTTGTCGATCGGCATGAAGGTCGCGATGATGTAATATACGAAAATGACTCCCACCCAGATCAGCATCGCTGTCGGCGTGCCGCCCGTCATGCCGCCCAGGATGAGCGCCGGGCTATAGACGAACACGGCGCCGACCAGGATCAGGAGGATGCCCGTGAAGGCGAGCATGACGATGCGCGCGCCCTTGCCGAGATACTTTCCGATCAGTTCCGGCAGGCCGGCGCCCCCGTTCCGCAGGGAGAGCATGCCCGAGAAATAATCGTGGACCGCGCCCGCGAAGATGCAGCCGAAGACGATCCAGAGGTAGGCGGAAGGACCGAACTTGGCGCCCATGATGGCGCCGAAGATGGGCCCGGTCCCCGCGATGTTGAGGAACTGGATCATGAAGACCTTCCAGCCGGGCATCTTGATGTAGTCGATGCCGTCCGCCTTGTACAGGGCGGGCGTCGGCCGGGCCGGATCTGGACCGAAGATTCTTTCCGCGAGTTTCCCGTAGAACAGATACCCCAGGATCAGGGCGCACAGGGAGAGCAGCAATGACAGCATTTCCTGAAAGGATTGATTATCTCGTCGCGAATTTACGAAAAAGCCGAAAAAAAGGGACGGAATGCGGGCGCTTTTTCTTAAATTTGTGGAGACCGTTCCAAATACCCTTATGAAAAAAACAGTCTTTGCCCTCGTCTTTCTCCTAGCCGCCTTGTCTGTCGCGGCCCAGGAGCAGCCCAAGGAATTCCCCGCTCCCAAGCACATGCAGCCCAGGCACACCGAGTTCTGGCAGCCCCAGCCGGCCGTGGTCACGCCCGGCGACGGCCATAGCGCCCCGTCGGACGCCATCGTGCTCTTCGACGGCTCCGGCCTGGATGAATGGCTCGGACCGAAGGGCGCCGCGCCCGGTTGGAAGGTGGAGGACGGGGTGGTGACCATCGTCCCCGGGACCGGGGAAATCGTGACCAAGCGCGTGTTCCACGACTTCCAGCTCCATATCGAGTGGCGCGAGCCCCTCGGCCTGGAAGGGGAGAGCCAGGACCGCGGCAACAGCGGCGTGTACCTCCGGGGCCTCTATGAGAGCCAGGTCCTGGACAGCTACGACAACCCGACATACGTTTCCGGCGGAGCCGGCAGCGTCTACAAGCAGCACGCCCCGCTGGTCAACGCGATGCGTCCGCAGGGGGAGTGGAACGTCTATGACATCATCTACGAGGCGCCCACCTTCAAGAAGGACGGCACCTTCCGGACCTATCCCCACGTCACCGTCCTTCACAACGGCATCGTGGTCCAGAACCACACGGAGATCCTCGGCACGACGGAGTATGTGGGTTTCCCGAAGCAGAAGGAGCACGGCGACGGCCCCATCATGCTGCAGGACCACGGCAACCCGGTCAGTTTCCGCAACATCTGGATCCGCGAATTATAGTCCCTGCCCGTTCATTTTTTGCCTATTATTACTATTTTTGTACTGACAGGCTCCGAAACCTGTCGATAACATTAACTAAAACCCAAGTCTTTTATGAAAAAGTACATTGCTGAATGTATCGGAACCGCGGTCCTGACCCTCCTCGGCTGCGGCACGGCTGTCTTCCTGGGCTGCGGCACTCCCGCCGGAGTCGTCGGTACAGCCATCGCTTTCGGTCTCGCGGTCGTCGCCATGGCCTACACCATCGGCGGCATCTCCGGTTGCCACATCAACCCGGCCATCACCCTCGGCGTGGTGCTCTCCGGCCGCATGAGCTGGAAGGACGCCTGCGGCTACTGGGTCGGCCAGTTCATCGGCGGTATCGTCGGTGCTGCGATCCTTGCCTGGATCTGCTCTGTCAGCAACTTCGAGATGGGTGGCGCGAACGGCCTCGCCGGAGTCAACGGCCCCTGGGCCGGCGTGCTCGTCGAAGTGGTCGCGACCTTCATCTTCGTCCTGGTCGTCCTCGGCACGACGGATGAGAAGAAGGGTGCCGGCAACTTCGCCGGTCTGGCCATCGGTCTATCCCTGATCCTGATCCACCTCGTGTGCATCAACCTCACCGGCACTTCCGTCAACCCGGCCCGTTCCCTCGGTCCCGCGCTCTTCGTCGGCGGTGAGGCGATCCAGAACCTCTGGGTCTTCATCTGCGCCCCGCTGGTGGGCGGCGCTCTCGCGGCCCTAGTGTGGGGCTGCCTCGGCTGCTGCTGCAAGAAGTGCGAGGAATAGTCTGTACCCGTTTGATAATGAGCCGGTCCGAGAAGGGCCGGCTTTTTTCGTCCGGGCCGTTGGAGATTTAGGGCAAGTTTCATAAATTTGCAAAGATATGCTGGGAGTCACCTTCAAGAGAACCATCGTCGTCTCCGCCGTCGCCGTGACGGAGGGCGGGGAATTGGAATTGCTGCGGCAGTGCCTGCAGCAACTCTCGCGCATGGCTTCCGACGGCAAAACCCGCATCGTGGCGCTTGTCCACGACCGCTCGCTGTGCGAGTTCCCGCATGTCGAATACAAGGAGTATCCCGAGGCGGCGAAAAGCGCCAAGGCCCGCCGCAAGTGCGAATACAAGCAGATGTACTGGGATTCCGTGCTGATGTCCGAGCAGGACGACAAGCCCATCGACTTGTGGCTGTCGATGTTCGACATGACGCCGGATGTGCAGGCAAGTTGCCGCGCCACTTTCTGCTACAACGCTTTCCCTTGGCTCAAGGTGCGCCCGCGTGACTGGATGATGGACCGCGCGATCCCGCTCTCCGTCCGCGCCGCCAAGAAAGCCTACCGCAAGAATATAGGCAAGAACGATTATCTGGTGGTGCGGCAGGACGCGCTGCGGCAGAATCTGTCGCGTACCTTCCATACCGATCCCACCAAGACCATCGTTTTCCCGGCCAAGGGCCACCGCGCCCCGGAACGGATCGATGTCCCGGCCAAGAACGCCTATCTCTTCCTCTGCCCCTCGACGCCCGATTGCTACAAGAATTTCGAGACGGCCTGCGAGGCCGCCCGCCTGCTGGAGCTGGAAATCGGCCGCCGCCGTTTCCGCGTGGAATTCACCGTCCGGGGCGAGGACAACAAATACGGCTGGTGGCTGAAGTCCAACTGGGACCACGTCGATTCGATCCATTTCGCCGGCTGGCAGAATCCCTCCAAGCTCTGGGGCTGGTACGAGGCCGCCGACTGCCTGATCTATCCCTCACGCGCCGAGAACTGGGGCCGCCCCATCACCGAGTTCGCGCCCACCGGCAAGCCCATGCTGCTCGCCGACCTGCCTTATGCGCACGAGGCCGCGGCGGGCGCCCCGAAGGTGGCTTTCTTCCCGGATGACAACCCCGAAGCCTTGAAGGAACAGATGAAGGCCCTTGTACTGGGCGACGAACGGGTCCTTTCCCCGGCGCCCTACCGCCACCTGGATGATCCGAAGGTGTTCGATTGGGAAGAGTTCTTCCGTTTCCTGCTGCCGGACGACCGCTAAATCCTGCAAACTGATATTCAATACGATATGGCTGGTGTCAAAGATGCGTTTCAGACCGCGCTGGATGCGCTGAAGACGGGAAAGTTCTGGAAGGAACTGATCATCATGACGCTGGGCATGCTCGTCGGAGCTGCCGCGGTCTATTATTTCCTGGTGCCGAGCAAGCTGATCATCGGTACCATATCCGGTCTCTCCATCGTGATCAGTTCCGTCCTGGCCAATATCGGCATCACGGTCAAGGTATCCACGGTCATCGTGATCATCAACGCCATCCTGCTGATCCTGGCCTATTTCCTGATCGGAAAGGAGTTCGGATTGAAGACGGTCTATACGGCCCTGATCCTCGGTCCGCTGATGGATTTCTGGGACAAGGTCTATCCCTACACCAATTTCTTGACGGAGCCGGGGCAGACGAGCGTGATGGGGGACATCTGGTTCGACCTGCTTTGTTTCGTCCTGCTCCTCAGCGCCTCCCAGGCCATCCTTTTCCGCATCAATGCCTCGACGGGCGGCCTGGACATCCTGGCCAAGATCGTCAACAAGTATTTCCATTTCGACATCGGGGCCTCCGTCAGCATCGCCGGGGCCATCATTTGCTGCACGGCATTCGCCATCAACCCTTTCCGCATGGTGGTGATCGGCTTGATCGGCACCTGGATCAACGGCTTGGTCATCGACTATTTCACGGCGGCGCTCAACCGGCGCAAGCGGGTCTGCGTCATCTCGAAGGAGCCCGAGCGCCTGCGCGATTTCATCGTCCACAAGCTGGTGCGCGGCTGCTCGTTGTATGAAGTGACGGGCGGCTATACCGGCGAACAGATGAAGGAGATCCAGGCCTTGCTGACGAAGGACGAATTCGCCTCCCTGATGCAGTTCATCAAGGACAACGAGATCCACGCCTTCATCACGGCGGGCAATGTCAGTGAGGTGTACGGACGCTGGCTTTCCCATCGGGAACAGCACATCCGGGCGGAAGCGGAAGAGGCGGCGGAAGCGGCGGGGGACCCGTCCGTCCGCGACTAGAATTCCACGGTCAGATTCTTTTCCAGGTGGCAGACGGCCTCGTCAAAGAGGTCGTCATCCTGCGCGACGACGTTGAGGATCAGGAGCTGGCCCGGAGCCGCCTCCACGCACATCACGCGCATGATGGCGTCGTCGTCGCAGATCACCTCGTATCCGTAGGCCTCCTTGCCCTGGAAGGGCCAGATGAGCAGGGGATCCTCCTCCCCGTCTCCGACGATATCCTGATAGGAATGCAGGGCCTCCTGCTCGGCGGAGGAGCCTTCCGGCAGCGGGCCGGCATAGATGTCGGCCAGGATGCGGTCGGTCTGTTTCTTGTCGTCCGGGAGGTAGGCCTCGAGGTGGGCCAGTTCGATGTCGTGGTCCGTCAGGGTCTCTTGATGGGACTGCCAGCCCGGGAGCAGGGGAAGATGGATGATCGGGAGCATTTTTGCTGTCTTCTTTTCACAAAAATACGAAAAACTTGACAATAAATGATTATATTAGCGAAATAGAAAAACGAATAATTAATAACCAGCTATACTATGCTCACGAAAGATAACGGACTTTATGTCGCCCACGGTCCCAACGGGCCGATCTCCATCTGTGGTAAAATGGCCAACCGCCACGGCCTCGTCGCCGGCGCGACCGGTACGGGAAAGACGGTGACTCTCCAGGTCATCGCCGAAACCTTCTGTCAGGCAGGCGTGCCCTGTTTCATGGCGGACATGAAGGGAGACCTGAGCGGCATCAGCCAGGTGGGCAAGCTCTCCGGCTTCATCCAGAAACGCCTGCCGGAGTTCGGCATGGAGGAGCCCCAGTTCCAGAGCTGCCCCGTCCGTTTCTTCGACGTGTACGGCGAGCAGGGGCATCCGATGCGTTCCACGGTCTCCAATATGGGCCCGGACCTGCTGGCCCGCCTGCTCGAGCTGAATGAGACCCAGACCGGTGTGCTCCACATAGTTTTCAAGATCGCGGACGACAACGGCCTGCTGCTTATCGATATGAAGGACCTCCGCGCGATGCTCAACTTCGTTGGCCAGAATTCCGCGGAATTCTCCCTCAAGTACGGCAACGTGGCCCCGGCGTCCATCGGCGCCATCCAGCGCGCCCTCCTGGCCTTGGAAGCCCAGGGCGCGGACAAGTTCTTCGGCGAGCCCTCTTTCGACATTTACGACCTGCTTCAGTGCGAGGGCGGCAAGGGCGTGATGAACGTCCTGGCGGCTGACAAGCTGATGCTCAAGCCCAAGCTCTATTCGACCTTCCTGCTCTGGCTCATGTCCGAGCTGTACAGCACCCTTCCGGAGGTCGGCGACCTGGAGCTGCCCAAGCTCATTTTCTTCTTCGACGAAGCGCACATGCTCTTCGAGGACACGTCCAAGGCCCTGGTCTCCAAGATCGAGCAGGTCATCCGTCTCATCCGTTCCAAAGGCGTGGGCATCTATTTCGTCACCCAGAGCCCGACCGACATCCCGGAGAACATCCTGGGCCAGCTCGGCAACCGCGTCCAGCACGCGCTGCGCGCCTATACGCCCAAGGACCAGAAGGCCGTCAAGACCGCCGCGGAGACCTTCCGCGTCAATCCTGCCTTCGATACCTACGAGGCCATCCTGGGCCTGGAGACGGGCGAAGCCCTTGTGTCCTTCCTGGACGAAAAGGGTGCTCCGTCCATGGTCGAGCGGGCCAAGATCCTCTTCCCGCTCAGCCAGATCGGCGCCATCACGGACGACCAGCGCGCGCAGATCATCAAGCAGTCCCGCCTCTGGGGCCGCTATGACAACCCCGTGGACCGGGAGAGCGCCTATGAGATCCTGACGGCCGCGACGGCCGAGGCGGAACGCCAGAAAGCCGAGATCGCCGCCCAGGAGGAGGCTGCCAAGAAGGCCGCCGCTGAAGCGAAGGAGCAGGCGAAGGCCGAGAAGGAAGCCGCCAAGGCGGAGCGCGAGGCCCAGAAGAAGGCGAAGAACAGCGTCGCTTCCAAGGCGCTGAAGTCCGTGATCACGGCTGTGACCGGTGTCCTCGCCGCTTCCGTGGCGGATACGGTCGCCGGTAAGGTGACGGGCACGAAAAAGAAAAAGAGCACCACATCCACGGCCAAGAAGGCGGTCCAGAAAGCGACCAAGTCCGCGACCAACACCATCGTCAAGGAAGTCTCCCGGAGCATCCTGGGCAACCTGATCAAATAGCGCCCCATGAAGAAGATCAAGCTCGGACTTCTGCCGAAAATCCTGATCGCGATCGTCGCCGGCATCCTGTGCTCCCTGTTCTTTCCGACCTGGGCGGTGCGGGTGTTCCTGACCTTCAATTCGATTTTCGGCAACTTCCTCGGGATGTTCATCCCGCTGCTGATCATCGGCCTGATCGCGCCGGCCATCGCCGACTTGGGTCGCGGCGCCGGCAAACTGCTGCTGATCACGATCGCAATCGCCTACCTGTCCACGATCCTGGCCGGTTTCTTCTCCTATTTCACCTGCCGTGCGACCTACCCGTCGCTGCTGGGCAATTCCGTGAAAGCCTTGGGCGAGATGGATATGTCGGGCAGCCTGAAGCCCTTCTTCACCATCGAGATGCCGGCGTTCATCAGCGTGACCACGGCGCTCGTATTCGCGTTCCTGATCGGCCTGGGCCTTTCCTTCATTCCCGGCAAAGCGTTCAACAACGTCATGCACGACTTCCGGGAGGTGATCGAGGTCGTCATTACGAAATTCATCATCCCGATCCTGCCGATTTATATCTTCGGCATCTTCCTGCAGCTCGGGGCCGAGGGCAACGTGGGGCCGGTGCTGGGCACTTTCGCCAAGATCATCATCATCATTATCGTGATGCACGTTACGGTCCTGCTGCTCCAGTTCCTGATTGCCGGAGCCATCGCCCGGAAGAATCCTTTCCGCTCGCTGGCCACGATGCTGTCCGCCTACGTGACGGCGCTGGGCACGCAGTCTTCCGCGGCGACGATTCCGGTCACGCTGGCTTCCGCCAAGAAGAACGGCGTCAGCGAGCCGGTGGCGGACTTCGTCATTCCGCTCTGCGCCACGATCCACATGCCCTGCAGCATCCTCAAGATCACGGCCTGCGCCTACGCGATTTCGCTGGGCATGGGCCTGGCGACGGATCCCGGGCTCTACATCGGTTTCGTGATGATGCTGGCGATTACGATGGTGGCGGCTCCCGGCGTACCCGGAGGCGCGATCATGGCTTCGCTGGGCCTGCTGTCCTCGATGCTGGGCTTCGATGCCAACATGCAGGGCCTGATGATCGCCCTTTATATCGCGATGGACAGCTTCGGGACGGCCGGCAACGTGACCGGCGACGGAGCCATTGCCTTGATCATGGACAAGATAGCGTCAAGAATGAAATCTGCGGTGCCGACGGTGCCTGCCGGTGTCGCGGAAGATGTTAAAATGGATCAGAAACATGCAGAGTAGCGAAGAGAGAATCAAGAATGCGCTGGCCCTGGCGCAGGATACGAAAGTGTTTGAAATGGGGGAGGGCTTCCTCTCCCGCGTTCCCGCTGTCTTCCAGCGCTTGTTCCCGGGCCGCATGGCCCTGGTCGTGGCGGATATCAACACCTGGCGCGTCGCCGGCGCGGAAGTGTACCGGAGACTGCTGGATGAAGGGATCGAGACGGGCGTATTCATCATTCCCGACCGGGAGTTCCACGCGGAGTGGAAATACGTCGAGATGGTGGAGGCGGCCGTGAAGGGCGCCGGAGCGGTCGCCGTGGCGGTCGGGTCCGGTGTCATCAACGACCTTTGCAAGCTTTCCTCCGCCCATCTGGGACAGTCCTACCTCTGCGTGCCGACCGCCGCATCGGTGGACGGCTATTCCTCTTTCGGCGCCTCCATCAGTTTTGAAGGCGTCAAGCAAACTTTCGACTGTCCGGCGCCGGTCGCGATCGTGGCCGACGTGAGCGTGATCGCCGCCGCCCCCAAGGAAATGACGGCCGCCGGCTATGCCGACCTGGCCGCCAAGATCCCGGCGGGCGCCGAATGGATGATCGCCGACCTTTTCGGCACCGAACCCATCATTCCCGGGGCCTGGCACGTGCTCCAGGATGTCCTGGACGAGATGCTGTCCGATCCGGAGGGGGTCGCCGCCGGCAACCCCGAGGCCATCGCCGCCCTGTTCGAGGGTCTGACCCTCAGCGGCTTCGCGATGCAGGCCGCCCGCTCCAGCCGCCCCGCTTCCTGTACGGACCATCTGTTCAGCCATTACCTGGACATGACGCACCATCAGTTCCGGGGCAAGCTTCAGTCGCACGGTTTCCAGGTGGCGATCGGCACCCTGACGATGTGCGCCTTCTTTGATGCGTTCTGCAAGTTGGATCTGACGCAGCTGGACGTGGATGCCTGCGTGGCCGCCTGGCCGACGCTGGAGCAGGAGCAGGCGCGGGCGCTGCGGCTGTTCGACGGATTCGTGGATCCGAAACTGGGTTATAACGTCATTACCCAGAAATACCAGGGCCCGGAAGACGTGCGCCGCGAACTGGAGGCCGTCAAGGCCCGCTGGCCGGAGTTGCGTGAGCAGTATCGCGCCCAGGTCTATCCCTTTGCCAAGATGCAGCGGCTTTTCGAGATCGTCGGCGCTCCGTCCGACCCTTCTCACATCGGCGTGACACGCGCCCAGCTCAAGGCGATGGTCCCCAAGACGCAGCTGATGCGCTGGCGGATCAACCTGCTGGACCTGGCCAAGCGCGCCCGCATCTACGACGGACTGGTGGAAGCGGTCTTCGGCCCGGACGGTGCCTGGGACCTTGCCCAGGAAAAAGAGTTTTAATGATACATAACTAATACACAAACATTTATGAAAGATCAATTTGTACTGAAAGCTTACGAGATTGCCAAGGAGCGCTATGCCGCGCTTGGCGTCGATACGGAGAAGGTCCTCGCCCAGCTCCAGGATTTCCATCTGTCCCTGCACTGCTGGCAGGCGGATGACGTGACGGGCTTCGAGAGCGCCGGCGACCTGACCGGCGGCATCCAGGCGACCGGCAACTATCCCGGCAAGGCCCGCAACATGGCCGAGCTCCGCGCCGACATCCTGAAGGCCAAGAGCCTGATCCCGGGCAACCACCGTCTCAACCTGCACGAGATCTACGGCGATTTCCAGGGCGAGAAGGTCGACCGCGACCAGGTCGAGCCGCGTCATTTCGCGAGCTGGATCGAGTGGGGCAAGGAGAATGATACCAAGCTGGACTTCAACTCCACTTCCTTCTCCCATCCCAAGAGCGGCAACCTGTCCCTGGCCAACCCGGACAAGGGCATCCGCGACTTCTGGATCGAGCACACCAAGCGCTGCCGCGCCATCGCCGAGGAGATGGGCAAGGCCCAGGGCGATCCCTGTATCATGAACCTCTGGGTGCATGACGGCTGCAAGGACGTGTCCGTCAAGCATTATCTGTATCGCTCTCTGCTGAAGGATTCCCTGGACCAGATCTTCAAGAAGAAGTACAGCAACATGAAGGACTGCATCGAGGGAAAACTGTTCGGCATCGGCCTGGAGAGCTTCACCGTCGGTTCGCACGACTTCTACACCGCTTACGCGGCCGCCAACGGCAAGATCCCGACGATCGATACGGGTCACTATCATCCGACCGAGAGCCCGGCCGACAAGGTGTCCGCCCTGCTGAACTTCGTTCCTGAGCTGATGCTGCATGTCAGCCGCCCGATCCGCTGGGACTCCGACCACGTGACGATCATGGACGATCCGACCCTGGATCTGTTCTTCGAGATCGTGCGTGCGGACGCCCTGGAGCGCGTGCATTACGGCCTCGACTATTTCGACGGCGCCATCAACCGCATCGGCGCCTACGTGATCGGCTCTCGCGCCGCGCAGAAGTGCATGCTCCGCGCCCTGCTGGAGCCGCGCGACCTGATCGGCAAGTACGAGCTGGAGGGCAAGACTTTCCAGGTGCTGGCGCTGTTCGAGGAAGGCAAGGTCATGCCTTGGAACGCGGTGTGGGACATGTTCTGCCTGAAGAACAACGTTCCTGTCGGAGATGCGTTCATCCCCGAGATCGAAAAGTACGAGCGCGAGGTGCTGTCGAAGCGCTAGAGACGCTGGAGAATCGCAGGAATGAGGAGCGCCTTGAGGTACTCCTCTTCCATGAAGTGGGTGCCGTCGTAGAGGGTCCAGGTACCGGGCCCGAAGCGGCGGCGCCAGTCTTTGAGGGAGACGATGCCGGTGCGGCGGTAGTGGTCGCGGCGGCCGAAGAAGGCGTGGATTCCTGACAGTTTCGCGGCGGCGAGGGCGGCAGCGCGATGCGGTGGCCAGGCGCGCATGTTGGCGTAGGTGAAATCGATTGTCTGGCGTTCACCTTTCCGGGGCCTATAGATGCGATTGAGCAGCGGGCGCACGCCGGGAATCATTGTTAGGAAGCGCAGCGCACGAAAACGGGTGGGCGCGTTAAGGGCGGGGGAAACCAATAGTAGTGGAAACTCGTGACGGGAACGAAGTGCCAGGGCGTGGACTGAGCCCAGGGATTCACCGATGACCAGGTCCGGCCGGAGCTCGTCATACCAGCCCCCGATCTGCCCGGCTGCAACGTCTGGATTGAAATCGTACGTGCGCACGATGACCCGCACATCCGGACGATGCGCCCCGAACCATTCGTTCAGGATCGAAGGGATGCGGCTGTCCTCGCCGCCGCCCATGCCGTGGATGTACAGGATCGTCTTCATGGCTAACAGCACTCGTGCTCTTCGCAAGGGGAATCCGGCGTCTCGACCTCCAGGGTGCTGTGGCCGATGCCGTGGTCCTTCAGCTTCTTTTTAAGGGCGGGAATCGTGTCCGGCATGGCACTCAGGTCGTTCAGCACTACGTGGGCGGTCAGGGCCACTTCCGTCGTGCTGATGGGCCAGATGTGCAGGTGATGCACGTCCGACACGCCCTCCATTTCCTTCATCTCTTCGACGATGTGGTCCGGGTCGATGGACTCCGGCACGGCGTCGATGCTGAGGCGCAGGCTCTCCGAAAGCAGTTTCCAGGTCGAAACCAGGATGACGATGGCGATCAGGATGCCGATGACGGGGTCGATCCAGTTCATGCCCGTCCAGGAGATGACGAGGCCGGAAACGACGACACCGACCGAAACGAGCGTGTCTGCCAGCATATGCAGGAAGGCGCCGCGCGTGTTGACGTCGTGGGCCTGCTGGCGCATCAGCAGCCAGGCGGTGAAGCCGTTGACCAGGATGCCGATACCGGCGGTCCAGCTGATGGCGCTGCCGTTCAGTTCTATCGAGGAAATATCCGTCAGCTTGTGGATGCTCTCGACGAGGATGACGCCGACGGCGACCAGCAGGATGATGGCGTTGAGCAGGGAGATCAGGACCGAACTCTTGCGGTAGCCGTAGGTGAAGCGCTTGGTCGCGTGGCTGGTCGAGAGGCGGAAGGCGACCAGGGCCAGCAGGAGGCTGAAAACGTCGCTGAGGTTGTGCCCGGCGTCGGACAGGAGCCCGAGGGAACCGGAACAGATGCCCACCCCCGTTTCCACCAGGACGAAGGCCAGGTTGAGCACGATGCTCAGGATGAAGACCCCGTTCAGGGAGGTCAGTTGCTCCGTGTGATGGTGATGGTGTTCGTGGCTATGTGTATGTGCCATGGTGATCAGAATCTGTATTTAGCGGGGCAAAGATAGAGGTCCGTCCCCTTCGTGTCAATCGCCAATTGTTGTGATTTTGTCCCGTTTTGTTCAAAGATAGGTAATTTTTTACCTATATTTGTATCCATGCAAGGAACTTTCACCCGCATGACGGTTCTCGTCGTGTTTCTTACGCTGCTGGCCGGATGCAAGATGCATCAGACGGCTCCCCGGCCCACCATCCCGCTGGTAGAGCGGATCCTGGGCGACCTGCAAAGCCCCGAGCACAAGATGCTCGTTTCTTTCGACGCTGCCGATCCCCACGGGGACATCGTCCTGCTGGACACGCCCGAGCGCTGCTTCGACCTGAGCGAGCGCTTTGTCACTTGTGACGACTGGGACAACGTCGATGGCCTTCGCGCTCCGGATCTGCTTCCGGATTTTGCCGGCGAGCGCATCACTTCGATCCTGGATATCGTTTACACGCCCTACGAGCGTTTTGTTTCCGCGGGTAATGCCGACGCCCTGCGTGAGGTGACGGTCCGGGCTGTCGTCAGCGCGATGGACACCGTCTGCAGTCTGGGCCCCTTTGACCATGAGAAAAGGTCCCGGAAACCATCTGCCAAGCTGCTGGTGATTTCCTCGCCCTACCTGGCCGCCTGCGGAGGCTTCGACGTCGATACGTTGTTCCGTTCGACCGCGGGTGCCGTGCCCGTCCTTTCCGGGCCGGAGGTGATGATGGCCCGCGTGATGGATGCCCGGGACGGCGCTTCCAACATCTGCATCCTTTCCGACAGCGCGGCCGTCCGGGCCGGCGTTTACCAGACGGTTTTCAAGGAGCTTTGCCGGAAACGCGGCGACGGCATCTCCACGTTGTCAGCCTACGCCCTTCCCGAGGGGTTCGCATCCGACTCCCTGGCCCTTTCCGCCGCAGAGATGCCCTTTGACGCATTCAAACTTGTCCTGGACCAGTATGCCCGTTCCGGCCGGTCCACGGCCCTGAACGCCCTTGTCGTCGATGATTTCCGTTTCCCCATCGACGTGCTCCGCGCGTCCTACGCCGAGATCCTGAACCACCCGTCCGAGGAGAACGCCTTCTACCGGAAGATGCTCTCCAAGGACTTCGAATTCATCGATGGCGCCCAGGCCGTGACGGATGCCTGTTATCGCTACCTTCGCGAGAAGAATCTTTTTACGCACCATATCGCCTATCCCGTCGCCGCCGCCTATCTCACCTCTCCCGAGGCGAAAGGCTATATGCTGATGGATTTTGACGTCAATACCCTGCCGGCCGAGATGGGCGAGCTCCTCCAGAGTCTTGCACCCGCAACTTTCCAGATGTATGTACAAGATCAGCATCACGCCCGAGGAAATTGAGAAGATGGAGCCGGGTGCTTTCCCCGGTGAAATTGTCGTGATCGACCATCAGGGACTGGGGTTCTTCAGGGCCCTGGACTATCTTAGGAAACAGAAGATCCTGGGATTCGATACGGAATCGCGCCCCAATTTCTCCCCCCAGCACCACCATTACGGGGTCGCCTTGTTGCAGCTCTCGGGACCGGACCGCGCTTATCTGTTCCGGATCAAGAGCCTGACGATGTACAAACGGCTCTTCAAGGTGCTCGCGGACGAGCGGGTCATCAAGGTGGGCGCCGCCGTCTGCGACGACATCCACGGCCTTCAGCGTTACTGTGATTTCAAGCCCCACTCTTTCGTGGACCTGCAGAAAATCGTCTGGGAGTATGGCATCAAGGACAAGAGCGTCAAGAAGATGGCGGCCAATATCCTGGGCGTGCGCATTTCCAAGACGCAGCAGCTCTCCAACTGGGAGGCGGAGCACCTCTCCGAGGCCCAGAAGAAGTATGCGGCGACCGACGCTTGGGTCTGCCGGGAAATGTACGTGAAGCTCCTCGCCTCCGAGAAGCATCCCCTGACGCCCGAGCAGATGGCGCCCAATCCGCCCCAAACCGAAGAGAAGAAGCATGAGTAAGGTGTATCTGAAACGGGGTAGGGAAGACTCCCTGCTGCGCTTCCATCCCTGGGTCTTTTCGGGCGCAATCGCCCAGACGGTCGGACATCCCGCCGAGGGTGACCTGGTCGGTGTCTTTGCTTCGGACGGGTCCCTGCTGGGCTGCGGCCATTACCAGGTCGGCTCGATCGCCGTCCGCATGCTCGGTTTCGGCTGCGAGACCCTGGGCGACGGCTTCTGGACGGAAATGATCGCCGCGGCCCTCCGCGTTCGGGAAGCGGCCGGTCTGGTGGACAATCCGGCGACCAATTGTTTCCGTCTCGTCCACGGCGAAGGTGACGGTCTGCCCGGCCTGATCGTCGACTGGTATGACGGCGTCTGCGTGATGCAGGCCCATTCGGTCGGTATGTTCCGGGCCAAGAAACAGATCTGCGAGGCCTTGATTTCCGTTTTCGGGGATCGCTTGAAGGCGGTGTATGACAAGAGCTCCGGCACGGCGCCTTTCAAGGCGGGCCTGGAGCTGGTGGACGGCTATTTGTACAAATGCGAGGGCTTCAATGATGACGAGCAGGTTGTGCTGGAGAACGGCAACCGCTTCATCGTCAATTGGACCGAAGGCCAGAAGACGGGCTTCTTCCTGGACCAGCGGGACAACCGGGCCGCCGTGGGGCGTTATGCCGCCGGACGGCGTGTGCTGAACCTTTTCTGCTATACGGGCGGCTTTTCCGTGTATGCCCTGGCCGCCGGGGCGGAGAGCGTCGATTCCGTGGACAGTTCCGCCAAGGCGATGACACTGGTGGACCGCAATGTCGCGCTGGCCGGTGCCACGGAGCGCCATCACAGTTACTGTTGCGACGCCATCGATTTCCTGAAGGAGGCTCCGGAGGACAAATATGACCTGATCATCGTCGATCCGCCGGCCTTCGCCAAGCACCGCGGCGCCCTGGACAATGCCTTGCGCGCTTATCGGCGCCTGAATGCCGCGGCCATCTCCAAGGTGGCTCCAGGCGGGCTCGTGTTTACCTTCAGCTGCTCGCAGGCGGTCGACAAGGAAGCCTTTGCGTTGGCCGTCTTTTCCGCGGCTGCCCAGACCGGCCGCCGGGTCCGTATCCTGGACCGGATGAACCAGCCGGCGGACCACAGCGTCAGCATCTATCATCCGGAAGGGGAGTACCTGAAGGGGCTGTTGCTTTATGTTGAGTGATTTTTCTGCCTCGGCGCATTGCGGATTCGATTTTTTTCAATATATTAGAACGCTTAAACTACTTTTGCACACTTTAACTTTCAAATACTTAAGTACAATGAAAAAGTTAGTTTCTATTTTCCTCTGCGCATCCATGGTGGTTATTTTCCCCGGATGCTCCTCCATGTCCAAGCTCGCCGAAGGCACGCTCGTAGGTAGCGGTGTCGGCGCGACTGTGGGTGCCGCCGCCGGTGCTATCGCCGGTAAGGATGGCAAGAGCACGGCCATCGGTGCCGCCATCGGTACTGTCGTGGGCGCCGCCGCCGGCGCTATCATCGGCAAGAAGATGGACAAGAAGGCCGAAGAGCTCGCCGCTCTCGAGGCCGCCAAGGTCGAGACTGTCGAGGATGCCAACGGCCTCGAGGCCATCAAGGTCACCTTCGACAGCGGTATCCTGTTCGCCACCAACAAGGCTGACCTGAATGCCGAGTCCAAGAAGTCATTGGCAGAATTTGCCGCCCACATGGCTGACCTGCCTGACACCGACATCACCATCTATGGCCACACGGACAACACCGGTTCCGACGCTGTCAACGAGCGCCTCTCTCTCCAGAGGGCCCAGTCCGTTGAGAACTATCTCAAGAACTGCGGTATCAGCACCGATCGCATGACTTCCGAGGGCAAGTCCTATTCCATGCCCGTCGCTTCCAATGAGACGAAGGAAGGCCGCGCCCAGAACCGTCGCGTCGAGGTCTACATCACCGCCAACAAGGCTATGATCGAGGCCGCCGAGGCTGAGGCGAAGTAGTCTCTCAATTATTTTGGGAATTGCGAAATAGTTTTCTATCTTTGCATTCCCAAACCCCGGTGCGTTGGCCGAGTGGCTAGGCGCAGGTCTGCAAAACCTGTCACAGTGGTTCGATTCCGCTACGCACCTCCAAAAAAAAGGACCAGGTCACCCTGGTCCTTTTTTTTGTGGTGCGTAGCACCTATTATCCATTGGGGAGAGGACTCCCCAAACCCTTCCCGTGGTGCGGAGCACCTATTATCCATTGGGAAGGGAACTCCCCAAACCCCTCCCGTGGTGCGGAGCACCGAGTTCTCTTTTGCCTAGATGTTGAGGAGCTCTGACATCTTATCTATGATATAGTCGGCGCCGGCGGCTTGGAGGTCCTGGCGGGTGGCGTTGCCCCAGGTGACTCCGCAGGTAATCGTGCCGGCCCCTCTGCCCATGATGATGTCGACGGGCATGTCGCCCACGACGAGTGTCTCAGACGCATCCGCGCCCAGGGCGGCAAGGGTCTTCAGGACAGGCTCCGGGTCAGGTTTCCCTTTCTCGACGTGGTCGCCGGCAATGACGAACGACATATAGTCCGCGATGCCCATCTCGCTCAGGAATTCATTCAGCGACTTGGAACTCCGCGAGGAGGCGATGCTCATCGTCAGGCCCTTCTTCTGCAAGGCGTCCAGCGTTTCGACAACGCCGGGGAACAAGGCCGGGACGAGGATCTTCTTGTTTTCATCAAACAGGCGCCGGTAGGTGTCCAGGCACGCGCTGATCCGGGCCTCATCCAATTCGGGATACATCCGCCGGAAACTGTCGCCGAGCGTCAGCCCGATAGTCGCGGCGCAAGTCTCTTCATCCTGGACGGCAAGTCCCAGCGCCTCCATCGTCTGCTGCAAGGTCAGGACGATGTTGCGCCGGGTATCGCCGAGCGTACCGTCAAAGTCGAAGATGATCAGTTTGATCACTGACTGATCCTTATTCCTCGTTCGGGTGGAGTTTGCGGTAAACGTTGAGAGAGGAGATGAGGGAATTGAATTCGGACCTGGGGATGTGTGTCGCGCGGATGTAGCCTTCTCTCTCCAGGCTGAACTCCAGCAAGTGGGTCAGCATGGATTTGCGATAGGTGACACGGGCGATCTCCGTTTTGTCATTGGGGATGCCGGCGGCCAGGCAGCCGTCCACCTCGATGGCAGTGCCGATTTCGGTCTTGAACAACTGCTGCATGAACTGGAGCGTCTCAGCGGCTTCTTCGAGCGTCTCACCGAGGGGGATGAACAATTCGAAGAGAGGATCGAACTGGACCTGGACGGTCTCGTCACCGATGCCGAGGGTGCCTACGGAGAGATAGTAGTTGTTGTCCCCGTCTATGGGCAGGTTGAACACTTCGATTTGTGTGCCGTTGGCTTCGATTTCGACCAGCTCGAGACGCTGGGGGATCTTCTTGTCCTGTGCGAAGGACAGGAAACACAGGCTGAGCAGGGAAAGGATGCAGATAATCTTCTTCATGATAAATGGGGTTTTGATTATTTCTTCTTGAATACGGCCTGGAGATGCTCCTTGGGGCTGTCCATGCCAGAGGACGTGGTCCAGCGGTCGTAGGCGACCGTCATGGAATCTCCATCCAGGGTGCCGGTCTTGAAACGGTAGCGGGTGACGTCCATGCTGCCGTTGAAGTTGGAGAAACTGAGCTTGGTGTCATCCGTCAGCGTGTAGGCGGAAGTGGAGACCGGGCCCAGGCGGTTGAGGTTCTTGTCGCCCACATAGAAGGTCGCGAGGGTGCCCATCTCGAACTTGAGCACCATCAGGTAATCGCCGTCGTAGGCCGTCCAGGTCGTGGCGTTGAGCGGGTCCTTGGTCTTGCCCTTGTTCTTGTTGCACGAAACCAGGGTCAGCGCCGCCAGGACGGCGAGGGTGAGTAAAAGCAGTGTTTTCTTCATATAGGGATACCGTTTCTTTTCTTTATTGCAAATTTAGGTCCTTTGACGTATATTTGAAATAAAACTGATTGATCTTTTTGCATTATGAGCAAGTTTTTTTCTCCCATCGTGTTGTTTTCCTGTGTGATGGCCCTTGCCTTGACCGCTTGCGGCGAAAGGAAGGATGACTGCAGCCTGCAGTTGCGCTATGACCGCCCGGCGGAGTTTTTTGAGGAAGCGCTCCCGCTGGGCAACGGAAGGTTGGGCGTCATGCTGTACGGCGGCGTGAAGGAAGAGCGTCTCTCGCTCAACGACATCACCCTCTGGACGGGAGAAGGGGAGACGGTGGAGAAAGATTATTTCACCGGCAGCCAGTTGGGAAAGTATGCGGACGGGGAATGGATCCCGGCGATCCGCGAAGCGCTGGATGCGGAAGATTATCGTCTGGCGGACGAGTTGCAGCATCACGTCCAGGGACATTATTGCGAGAATTATCAGCCGCTGGGTACGCTGCGCATCGCTTTTGGTAAAGACGGAGAAACTGCTGATTATCAGCGCATCCTGGATATTTCAGACGCGACGGCTTCCGTGCGTTTTTCCCGGGAGGGGAGCGTGCAGGAACGGGACTGCTTCGTGTCGGCGCCCGATTCCGTCATCGTGCTGCGCCTGTGGGACGAGGCGGGGATCGACGGCCGCATCGTGCTGGAATGCCCCCTGCCTTGCGAAATCAAGGCGACGGACGGGGAGTTGGACCTGCGCGGCTATGCCGCCTACCATTCCCTTCCCAGTTACTATCATCCGGAAGGGGTCGAGCCTTTCCTCTACGATCCTTCGCGCGGCATCCACTTCCGCACCCTGCTCAAGGCGATTCCGGTGGACGGGGACGTGGCTTGCGACGGCGAGTCCCTGCTCCTGCGCGGCTGCCGTGAGGTGCTGATCCTGGTCGCCAACGCCACAAGCTTCAACGGCCCGTTCAAGAATCCGGCGACGGAAGGCCGCGACTACGTGACGGAGGCCCGGCGCGTGATGGACAAGGCCTCCGCCAAACCTTACGCCGCCCTCAGGAAGGCGCACGTGGCTGATTACAAGCAGTATTTCGACCGCGTCAGCCTGGATCTCGGACGCACGGACCCGGCCGTCGCCGCCCTGCCGACGGACGAGCAGCTCAAACGTTACACCGACAGCCTGGACGTCAATCCGGAGCTCGAGGCGCTCTATTTCCAGTTCGGGCGCTACCTGTTGATTTCCTGCTCCCGGACGCCCGGCGTGCCCGCCAACCTGCAGGGACTCTGGAACGAAAAGATTCTGCCGCCTTGGAGCAGCAACTATACGGTGAACATCAACCTGGAGGAGAATTACTGGCCCGCGGAAGTCACGGGCCTGCCCGAAATGCACAAGGTCCTGACGCAGTTCGTGCACCATCTCAGCCAGAACGGCGTGGCGCCTGCCCGCAACTTCTACGGGGTGCAAAGCGGCTGGAGCTGCGGCCATAACAGCGACATCTGGGCCATGGCGACGCCGGTCGGCGAAGGCACGGGCGATCCCCGCTGGGCGGACTGGACCATGGGTGGTGTCTGGCTTTCCACGCACCTCTGGGAGCACTGGCTCTTCAACCGTGACCGGGCCGCCCTGGAGCGCGACTATCCGATCCTGAAAGGCGCGGCCGCTTTCTGCCTGGACTGGCTGGTCGAGAAGGACGGCGAGCTGCTCACCTCCCCGGCGACCTCTCCTGAAAACGCCTTCTTTACACCCGACGGCTACAAGGCCGTATCCCTGTATGGCGGGACGGCGGACCTGGCCCTGGTCCGGGAATGCGTCTCGGATGCGGTCGCAGCCGCGGAGGAGCTGGGCGTGGATGCGGAATTCGTCGCCGATGCGAAGGACAAACTCGCCCGCCTTCGCCCCTATCAGATCGGGGCGAACGGGGCCTTGCAGGAGTGGTATCACGACTGGCCGGACACGGACCCGCAGCACCGGCACCAGTCCCATCTGATCGGTTTGTATCCGGGTTCCTCCATACAAAGTGAGGAACTGCGGCAGGCTTGCGCCAAGACTTTGGAAATCAAGGGATTCGAGACGACCGGCTGGAGCTGCGGCTGGAGGGTCAACCTCTATGCCCGCCTGGGTGACGGGGAGAACGCTTACCGGATGTACCGGAGGCTGCTTCGATACGTCAGCCCGGATAACTACGCGGGCAATGATTTCCGCCAGGGCGGCGGCACCTATCCCAACCTCTTCGACGCCCATCCGCCCTTCCAGATCGACGGTAATTTCGGCGGTACGGCCGGCGTGGCGGAAATGCTCCTGCAGAGCGCCGCGGACGGCAGCATCAAGACGCTTCCCGCCTTACCGGAGTCCTGGGCGAACGGCAGCGTACGCGGACTGCGCACCCGCGGCGGCCAGACCGTTGATATGAAGTGGAAGAATGGGAAAATCGTTTCCATGAAACGCCGCTGACCCTTATTCTAAAAAGATTAAAAAATTTTTTAAAGATCATTTTTGTTACAATCGTGGGCTTTATTCTTACGATTTGTAACTTACGGGCCGTCTGTATTAGATATATTATACGGTTATACGGCCTTTCAACGCGGTTTCAGCAGTTTGGTAAGATGCTCTGCGATTTGGAATTATAATAATTTATTCCGAACTTGCGGCGTTTTTGTGTCCTAATGGGTTTATTGTATCCTGATGGGGCAAGGGAATGGATTTGAATTATTGATATACACATTATATTATTTTATTTATTGTTCAACCCAAAAACTAGCTTATGAAAAGAATTAAGCTTTTGCTTTCGGCCATGGCCGTTCTTCTTTCAGCGGCGATTTCTTATGGTCAGAACATAACCATTCGTGGTACGGTTCTGGACCAGCAGAATTATCCCGTGATCGGAGCGACCGTCATGGTTCCCGGCACGACGAACGGCACTGTGACCGACGCGAGCGGTGAGTATGTGATCAAGGCTCCCGCTAACGGCCAGTTACAGGCTTCTGTCATCGGCTACAAGACACAGACTGTCAACATTGCCGGCAGGGTATCGATTGATTTCGTACTGTCCGAGGACACCGAGGCCCTTGAAGGGACCATCGTCGTCGGTTACGGTACGGCCCAGAAGATCGGCAACATCGTCGGTTCCGTGACGACCGTTTCGGCGGATGAACTCACCAATCGTCCTTCCGCCAACATCGGTGACGCCCTCCAGGGTAAGGTCGCCGGCCTGCAGGTCTTCAACACCTCCGGTGAGCCCCAGAGTTCCGTGAGCGTCAAGCTCCGCGGTACTTCTTCCCTCAACCTGAGCACGACTCCGCTGTACATCCTCGACGGTGTACCGGTCAGTTCTTCGGTGTTCAGTGAAATCAACCCCCAGGATATCGAGACGATCTCCATCCTGAAGGATGCTTCCTCCACCGCCATCTACGGCTCCCGTGCTGCGAACGGCGTTATCTACATCTCCACCAAGAAGGGACGCAAGGGAGAGGCTCCGGTCGTTTCCGTCCGGGCCCAGCACGGTGTTTCCATGCTGACCAACTACCCGCTGGATATGATGAGCTCCGCCGAACTCATCCAGTTCGAGGAAATGGCTCGTCCGAGCCTGAAACTCGACGCTGCCTACCAGGCCCAGAAGGAGTTCATCCTCGGTAACAACATCAACTTTGATTGGACGGACTATCTTTTCAACAAGACCGCCCCGCTGACCCAGGCTGACCTTTCGATCCGCGGCGCTTCCGACAAGTCCACCTACTACATCTCCGCCGGTTACTATTCCGAGGAGGGTACCTCCAAGGTCAACTCCAGCGTGGACCGCTTCACTTTCCGCAGCAACGTGGACACCCAGGTGCGCGACTGGCTCAAGGTGGGAAGCAATCTCTCCCTGAGTTACTCCAAGTACCACACGATCGTGACCGGCTGGTATACCCAGTCTCCTATTCTCCAGGCTGTTACCGGCCTTCCGTACCGTACTCCTTACGAGCTCGTCGACAATGGCGACGGCACCTGGTCCTACGGCGACGTCCAGTGGATCTATCCCTGGGACGGCATGATCGACCTCAACGAGTACTACAAGTTCAACACCAACGACCGTGAGAACGTCGGCCTGATGGGTCAGACCTATGTCCAGCTCACTCCTTTCAAGGGCTTGACGATCCGTGCGGCCCAGGCCATCGACGCCTTCGACTATACCAACGAGTCCATCAACAAGCCTTCCTATACGCCTTACACCTACCGTGGACGTAACAGCCAGGCCCTGCAGCGTTACTATCAGCTGTCCTCGACCAATACGGCGGAGTACAAGTTCGATATCGCCGGGACGCATCATTTCACGGCCCTCCTCGGCCATGAGTCCATCCTCAAGAAACAGCGTACTTTCAGCGCCACGGGTACCGGCCTGACCGATGACCGTCTGACGGCTTTCACCACCACGACCGCCGTCAGTGATTGGGACGGCTCTACCATCGAGTCCGCGATGAACTCTTTCTTCTTCAATTTCAACTACAACTGGGACCTGAAGTACTTCCTCGACGCCTCCGTGCGTACGGACGGCAGCTCGGTATTCGGCAAGAACCACCGTTACGCCACCTTCTTCTCGGTCGGCGGCATGTGGAAGATGAAGCAGGAGCCTTTCCTGCGGGATGCCAACTGGGTCACCGACCTCACCACCGCCCTCAGCTATGGTACGACCGGTAACTCCGGCCTCAGCAGCTGGTATGCGTCGCTCGGTCTCGTGGGATCCGGCAGCAAGTATGACAACCACACGGGCTGGGGCCTTAGCCAGGTGCCGAACGCGGACCTGACCTGGGAGACCGTCGCGACCCTCAACTGGACCCTCAACGGGCGCCTCTGGGATCGCGTCAACTTCGACCTGCAGCTGTACGACCGTACTTCCAAGAACCTCCTGATGTCTCTTCCGTTCTCCGCTACGACCGGTCACTCCTCCGGCAACGGCAACATCGCCGAGATGTATAACCGGGGCTTCGACCTTGAGCTAGGCATCGACCTGATCCATACGAAGAATGTCTATTGGGGTGTCGTTGCGAATGTCAACTACAACCGCAACCGCATCACCAAGCTCTACCAGGGTCTGGACGAGCTTGCCTTCCCGGATGAAGGCCTCAAGTACCAGGTCGGCTATTCATCTTCCCTCGTGTATGTCGTTGAGCGGGCCTATGTGGATCCCGCCGACGGTATGCCGGTCTACTACGACCTCAACCGCAACTACACCAAGACCTACTCGGACGAGAACATGCAGTTCTGGAAGGGTCACGACTCCGTGGCTCCCTGGTCCGGCGGTTTCAGCACCAACTTCTCCTGGAAGGGCTTCGGCTTCAACGCCGACTTCTCCTGGATCGGTGACCGCTGGATCTGGCTCAACGAGCGTTACTACACCCGTAACCCCAACTCCACGCTCCTCACCAGTAACTTCGAGCGGATCATGCTGACGATGTGGACGACTCCCGGCCAGGTAACGGACATCCCCCGTGCCGACACGGTTTTCCAGTTCGACACGTCGGTTTACTCCAACGCGGCTTTCCTGCGTATGAAGAACATCTCCCTCTCCTACACCTTCCCCAAGAAATGGATGGAACAGACGAAGGTCCTCAGCGGCGCCAAGATTTATGTCATCGGCCGTAACCTTCTCACTTACACCAAATACGAAGGATATGACCCCGAAGTCGGCTACGAGAACGGTACGCAGGGCCTTTACCCTAACTCCCGTCAGATCGTTGGCGGCATTGAACTCTCATTCTAAAAGGAGGTACGATTATGAAAAAGATCACATTATATCTCATTGGCCTGACGGTTCTTCTTCTCAGCGCCTGCGATCTCAACAAGTTCCCCCAGACCGCTATCAATACGGAGGAGGCCATGGAGAGCGCGGCAGACTGCCAGCAGTTCCGTTATGGCTTGTATGCCAACACGAAAGGCATCTTTACCGGTGCGTTCATCTACGGGCAGGATCTTCAGGCTGACTTGTACCACGCCGTGGACAAGTTCGGCAACTGGCAGGGTCCCTTCTATTCCTATCAGATGACCACTTCCGAGGATACCCCCAATAGCGCCTGGTTTGGCCTCTATGCCGCCATCGGCAATGCCAACTTCCTGACTGCGGGCTGCCAGAAACTGCTCGAGAAGGAAGACCTTTCCGATGCGGACAAGAAGTTGGTGCAGCTCTATTACGGCGAAGCCTGCTATTTGAGGGCTCACTTCTATTTCAATCTCACGCAGTACTTCTGCGAGGACTATGATCCTGGTACGGCCGGCGACAAACTGGGCGTTCCCGTCGTGCTGGAATATGCCCCTACCGGCGATGCGACCAAGTATCCCGCGCGCGGCACCCTGGCCGCCACCTACGAGCAAATCGTCGCCGACCTGGCCGAGGCTGAAAAGTATATTACCACCAAAGGCGAAGTCAATTCCAACTACATTACCAAGGATGTCGTGACGGCCATGCAGGCCCGCGTCGCCCTGACGATGCACGACTGGTCCACCGCCTACACCAAGGCATCGTCCTTGGTCGAGTCCGGCACCTACAAGTTCGTGGACAGCAAGGAAGCCCTTGCCGAAGCCTGGACTAAGGACAACCTGTCCGAGTGCCTCTGGCAGGCCAAGATGATCGACGCTTCCGACCGCGGCAACAGCTACAGCTATTTCATCTACAACACCACCGGTGAGGATGGCGAGGACGATCCCCAGTACATCCCTGAGGACTGGTGCCTGAATCTCTATGCGGAGGATGACGTCCGCTGGGCCTGGTTTGACAAGCGTGACATCCATCTTCGCGTGACGGGTTCCGTCTATCTCCTCGTGAAGTATCCCGGCAACCCTGCCCTCCAGTCCAACGACGTGTCCAACTACTGCAACATGCCGAAGATCTTCAATATCGGAGAGCAACACCTCATCGCTGCCGAGGCGGCTTACAACCTCGGTGACTATACCAATGCCAACAAGTACCTCAACGCCCTGCGCAGCGCCCGTATCCCCAGTTGGACGACGACTGACTATTCCGGTCTCGATCTCTTCAAGGAGATCCGTGACGAGCGGGTCCGCGAGCTCTACGGCGAAGGTTTCCGTCTGAATGACCTGAAGCGCTGGCACATGGGCTTCACCCGTTCCAAGGGTCAGGATCCTTCGATCCTCTTCCCGGGCCGGAACTATGTGGATTGCACCCGTGAGGCGGACGACCCGTTCTTCCTGTGGCCCATCCCGAAGGATGAGTGCCAGGCCAACCCGCAGATGGTCCAGAATTCCGCCTATGTTCTCTAACCTTTAAAGACTGAACATTATGAAGATTTTTAGAAACATCATACTTTCTTCCGTCCTGACTCTCGCCGCGTTCAGTTTCGCTTCCTGCGATCTGTTCCGCATGGGTGAGGAGGTCAAGCACGGAGACGGTGATGCCGTCGTGGGTTTCGCCTCTCCGGAGTATTCCTTCAAGGAGAGTGCGGGTATCGTCAGGGTCCCCGTGCAGGTCACGGGTTCTCCCCTCGACTATCCGCTCACGTTCGACGTCAAGGCCGAGGCGCTGAATCTCGTTGACCTTGCTTCCCTGGACGATCTGGTACTCTTCACCCAGAAGACCGATTTCAAGGACTACGGCAATGGTACGATTTACGTCGAATTCAAGATCAGTGACGACACCGAGATCAATGAAGACCGTACGTTCAAGATCGGCATCGTCAACCTCGAAGGCGGCAAGTTGGCCGAAGTGACTGAGACTGTGGTGACCGTCAAGGACAACGACAATAACCCGTACGAGAAACTCTGGGGTGACTGGGTCTTCCACGCCACTTCATCTGCTGGTGCTGCGGTTGATTTTGCTGTCAGTATCTCCGGAGGTTTTGACGAAGAGACGATTGAAGCGAATGCAGACAAGATCCTTGTCTGTTGGGGCGCTGCCGGTTACCAGTGGTCTGACCATACACCTGTCTGGTATTTGAGCTATGACGCTGATGCACAACAGGTCGCAATCATAGCTGGGAAGCAACTCACTGTTCCCGGTGATGTCGACTGGGGTGCGGGTGGAAATCAGTATGCTATGATGCTTTACTGGGATCCTGCACAGGGTTCAAGCGATTCTGTCGATCTCCCTGGTTCTTGGGATAAGGACCTCACGACCATTACTTTCACCCCCGGTCTGGGTGTCGAACTTGGAGTTTACAATGAGTCCGGTTATCTCGGCTATTGGTATCGTTATCACACCATTACCATGACTCGTAAATAGTAATTAGTATATGAAATCATTGAAATACTTTGCAATTCTTGTCCTGGCCGGCCTTCTCTTGGGCGCTTGTGTCGAGGAGCCTGGCTTGAGCGATCAGAATAAAGGCAAGACGAAGCCTGCGGTGACGCTGACCCTTAACGGGGCGACCGACGGTTTGATCGCCGTCACGCTTGCCGCCGATGCGACAGCGGCCCATTACGGCTATGTCGTCATGGAAGGAAAGGACAACGAAGCCCCTGCGGCCTACGACATCGTTATTGACGAGGTGAGCGGCGGATTTGACAGCGATGTCATTTCCTATGCCGACAGCGCCAGCTCCAAGGTTTACATCGAGTGTGACGCCAATGCCGATTACCAGATTTTCGCCGCGGCCATCACGGCCGACGGCCTGGTCGGTGACGTGTCTTCCCTCAACGTCTTCGTCACGGATGAGACCGATCCCGGTATCGTGTATGACGAAGAGAATGGCTATGCCTTTAAGTCGGAGGGCGCCGTTGTCGCCATCCAGTATTCGGAGCCCGTCACCTATGTGGAGGGCAAGGAGATCGTCGCAACCCTCTATCCTGGTTACAGCTATGATAGTAATGAGATCGTTTCGGGCCTTACCCTGAAGGTCGTTCCCGGGATCGCCGGCGAACCGGTCGGCACGGCTACCGCTGAGGTTACCGTCGAAGAGGATGTCGTATTCCTTGACTTCGGTGACTTGGTCCCCGGCACCTTCTACACGATCTCCATCCCGGCCGGCGCCTTTGAGGATGCCGCCGGCAATCCCGCTCCGGCCTATGAGAGCGCGTTCGGTACGCCCTGGTTCTATAATGGCACTCCGCTTATCATATATGATGGCAGCCTTTACACGGGTAACTTCATCTGGGGTTACACCGAGAATGCTCCCTTCGCCTTGAAGGTTCCCGAGGTGTCCTCCATCGAGGATCTCAGCGAGTGGTATGAGGCCGTCGCCCCCACTCCGCTGCTGGGCATGGACGAGGAAGCCCAGTTCGTCACCACGATCCAGCACGTCCAGGAAGTGGACGGCGTGAAGACCGAGTCGACGACGACCTACCCGATGACTGCCACCGAGCACTATGCTCCCACCGACACGTCCGTCATGGTCCGTCCTGCCGGCGCTCCCAAGCCGAAGGATGCGATCTCCATCACCATCCCCGCCGGCGCGCTCACGGATATTTACGGCAATACCAACGCCGAAACCGTCGTGGGACCTGCCCGCTATGCCTATACGCCGGTCTATCCCAACGAAGGCAAGTATACGGTTACCAGCGAAAAGGGTTCCACGTTCGTGATGGAGCTTCAAGCCCTGACGGACGATCCGGAAGGACCGTACATCATGTATGGCGACTGGTTCGGTCTCTTTGGCAGCTATGCCAATCCTATTCTTTACCTGACGATCAGTGAGGAAGCCAGGACGCTGACTTGCGACGATGCCTGCATTTACAAAGACGCCGTCGACGACCTGTGGGGCTCTGGATTCTATTACATCCCCGGTACCAGTAATAAGTATTACTTCTCCATCTGGGGAGGTGGGTCTGACGGTACGCAGCCCGTCGTCTTCAACTACGGTGACGACGGTAATATCTGCACCATGAGCTACTTCGAGTTTGGCATCACCGATGCTTCCTCGGGTGCCTACATGGGTGTCTATGACTGCGTCCTTGACGACAGCCCCGTCACCCCTGTCGTGGAAGAAGAGGAACCCGCCCCTACGGCAACAGCCAAGTCCGTCCTCCCGTCTGATTTCGCCAAGAGAAGCGCGGTCAGGAAATAAGATCCCGGACCACTGATTCAAATTATGGCACTCCCGATTGGGGGTGCCATTTTTTTTGTATATATTTGCAAGTCCACGCTAATTCGAAAAAGTATGAAAAAGATATTGTTAAGCTGTTCTTTCGTCGCACTTCTCTTCTCGGGCTGCGTCCGGGACCTGCCGGATGAAGGAACGCAGGAAGGACAACCGACGGTCTCGGACAGCGAGATGGCCGCCGATCCCGTGACCCAAGTCATGGAAGTTTATTTAAGTGAAGAGTTGTGTGCCCTCGTGGAGAAGAACCTCCCGGCCGGTGGCCCGTTGACAAAGGCTCCGGCGCTGGAAGGCGTCTTTGCCGGATCCGGGGTCATTTCCATGGAGCGGATTTTCCCCGATGGCGGCGAATATGAGGAGCGTGCCCGCCGCGAAGGCCTGCATCGTTTTTATCGGCTCACCTATTCCTCCGCTCAGCCTGTGACGCGCGCCAGCGCCCAACTCTCCGGAATCGAGGGGATTGAGATGGCTACCCCTGTCCGGCCCATCAAGATCCGGTCCTTCAACGATCCGGACCTGTCCAAACAGTGGCAGTATCTCAATACCGGATCCATGGGCGGCAATTTCAGCAAGGGGTGCGACATCAATGTACAGTCCGTCTGGGACAACTACACGAAGGGCAATCCGTCCGTTATCGTCGGCATCGTGGACACCGGGATCGATTATTCCCATCCGGACCTTGCCGGCAATTATGTGGACGGTTTCAATTTCTGCAACAATTCCAAGGTCATCCATCCCGATGATCACGGGACCCATGTCGCCGGGACCATTGCGGCCATCAACAACAATGGAATCGGTGTGTGCGGCGTTGCCGGAGGCGATTATGCAGCCGGGCAAAAGGGCGTCGGATTCCTGTGCTGCCAGATTATGGACGGTGAAAACGGCGGCGGCAGCGGCGCGCAGGCTGTCCGCTGGAGCGCGGACCATGGCGCAGTCATCTCCCAGAACAGCTGGGGGTACGATTTCAAGACCGATCAGGACCGGGTCAATGCGGCGAATATGGGCCTGGCGAAATACGACCCTTCCCTGAAGGCCGCAATTGACTATTTCATCAAATATGCCGGTTGCGACAACTCAGGCCGGCAGCGCGCCGACAGCCCCATGAAGGGCGGTATCTATGTCAATGCGGCGGGTAACGAAAACACTACCCGCGATGTGATCGGGGAGTATGAGCCGGTCATTTCGGTCGGAGCCGTCGCTCCCAACTTCAACCGGGCGTATTATTCCAACTATGGTTCCTGGGTGGACATCTGCGCCCCCGGCGGTGACGCCCAGATGGGGACGAGCACCCAGATTTACAGCACCAAGGTGGGCACCTACGGTTATTTCCAGGGTACCTCCATGGCTTGCCCGCACGTCAGCGGCGTGGCGGCGCTGATTGTCTCCTATTTCGGAGGCCAGGGATTTACGGCTGAGCAACTGACCAAAAAGCTCCTGGGCGGGGCGAACAGTGAGGTTATGGAGAAGGTTAACTCCCGGACGTACATCGGCCCGCTGGTCGATGCGTTGGGGTCCATGTCTTTCGGCGGCGTGCTGCCTCCTGCGGCCGTGGCCGGCTTTACCGTGACCCCGAAGTCCAACAATCTTGACTTCTCGTGGAAGGTAACGACGGACCAGGAGGGCATCAAGGCCCACGGCTATCTGCTTCTGGCCGCCAAGGATCCTTCGCTCCTGCAGAATCTGGATCCTTCGGGCGATCTTCCGGAAGGCGTGGTGTCCGCCAGGGTCTTTACCGAAGGGTACAAGGCCGGCCAGACCATGCCCGGCCGTATTTCCGGGCTGGAATTTGAAACGGTCTATTACACGGCGATCGCCGGTTTCAGCAACAATAATTACTACTCCGCCGTGACGAACGCCAACGGCGCTGATACGGGGACGTCCGCTCCGACTTCCGTACAGACAGGTTCCAATTCCGCGCCCGTGATTACCGTCAAGGGCGAGTCCTCCCTGACCCTGAAAGCGCACGAGACCGGAACGATGTCCTTCTCCGTTTCCGATCCGGACGATCATCCCGTCACCCTTCAGTTCGAAGGCGGCTCTTCCGCCGCTTCCTGCAAGAGTCCGGATGAGGTCAACTATACGATAACCATCAATGCGCCGGCGGCCGATGCCGGTTCCTACAGCGCCCAGGTCACGGTGAGTGACCAATATGGTGCAAGCGCCTCCAAGCAGTTCAGCTACACCGTGCTGGAAAACCATGCGCCCGTCAAGGCGCGCGAGGTGGAGAATATCCTGATGTCCCGTGTCGGCGAGAAGGTCACGCTCAATATGGAGGATTACATCACGGATCCGGACGGCGAGACGCTCAAGTATTCGGCGAACCTCTCTACGACCACCAACCTGAACCTGGCTCAGGAAGGAGATGTCATCGAATTGAGGGCCACCAACTTCGGCGAGACGACGGTTACCATGAAAGGCTCGGACGTGAAGGGCAAGTATTGCAGCCTGTCTTTCGTCGTGCTGACCCGGGATCCGTCCATCCCCATCGATGTCTATCCCAATCCCGTGGTGGATGTGCTGACCGTCCGGCCGTACAAGGAGACGTCTTCCGCGAAGGTGACGGTGGTTTCTTCCGCCGGCGCCACGGTGTTTGAGCATTCTTCCGCCAGTTCTCCGTTCGACCCGGTCAAGGTCAGCATGGGCAACCTTGCTCCCGGCAAGTATGTCGTCAATGTTTCCTTCGACGGAGAGACGCATCAGAGAACCATCGTTAAACTGTAGAACCGTTCCTGTCATGAAAAAGATACTCGTCAGCATACTCCTTTTTGTCTCCTTGCACGGCCTCTCCTTCGCCGGTGACGGCGTGGGGAGTTTCGCCATGCCTTTCGTGGAGAATCCGCGCGGAAGCATTACGCTGGGGGAAGGCGGGACCCGTCTCTGCCGCCCCTCGTCCATGGCGTACGGGGCTTTCGAAAACGTGGCGGCGCTGCCTTTCAGCGGCTCCACGATGGACTTCAATGCCGGCTATCAGAAATGGATGCCTTCCCAGTCGAATGAAGGTTTTGTCAACTTCGGAACCGGCCTTGCATTCGGTAAGTTCGCCATGTCCCTTTCCGGGAGCCTGGGTATGAACCAACCCTATACGGAATACCGTGAAGGCGGTTTTGAGGGATCCACGTTCACGCCCAAGGACCTTGCCGTGGGCTTCGGCGTCGCATACGGCATCACTGATGCGATCGGTATCGGCGCCAGCGCCAAGTATTTGAGCAATACCTTGTCTTCCACGTCGTCCTATTCCGCTTTTTGTGTGGATGTCATGGGTTATGGACAGTTCGGGCCCGTTTCGCTCGGCGGTGGCGTCCGGAATCTCGGTTCCAAGGTGAAGTCCTATTCCGGCACGGAGTTCGGCCTTCCCATGGCTCTCTCCGCCGGTGTCGCATACGCGGCTGAAGCCGGATTCGGCGCCGAATTGGATACGGATGTCTATTTCGGCGGGGGAGTCGCCGTGTCTGCCGGCGCGCATTATTGCTGGAACGACATGATTACGGTGCGCACGGGTTATCACATGGGCGCCGTGCTCCCTTCTTTCTTCTCCCTGGGAGCCGGATTCAAGATTGCCGGCGTCTGTATCGACGCGGCTTACGTACTGGCCCCTGCTTTAGCGTCCGGTACGTTCTGCATCGGCGCGGGATACCGCTTCTGATACTTCTTCCGTCCAAGACAGATAATCATCCAGCCGGAAGGGTGGCTCGCCGTACAGATAGTGGTTGACCTGCTCTCCGGTGGCTGTGGTATAGCGGATGATCCAAATGCCCTGGCCGCGGACCTGCTTGAGGCGGGCGACTTCAGTCCTCCCGTTGGGCGCTACGGAATAGCGGCCGGAATAGACGGCCTTTCCGCTGGCTGCGTCCGTGACGCGGACGGTGCCAGAGACAGCCTCCCGCGTGTCGTTGGCCACGACCAGGGGATGGCCTTTCCCCTCGGCGTCGCCGATCATGGCGCAGACGTCCTGCTGGGAATTACGGATGTAAGCGCAGGCCTTCTTGGGGCGGTTGTACCAGTCGACGACGGCGTCCGAGATGATGGGCCAGCCGTCCCGGATGTTCCACCAGAGGATGCCGGTGCGGGGCGTGAACTTGGCGATGCGGAAGCGTTCGATGAAATACTTGAGCGCCTCGGCCTGCACGGTCTGGGAGGCTTCGATGAAACGATCCAGCTCGTCGGGGACTTCTCCGAAGAGGATGTTTACCTGATTGATCATCAGGTTGTTGCGCTTGGGCACATAACCGTAGGCGGGGGACTCCCGCACGGACTTGGTCAGCCAGGCGTCCTTCCAGACATGGGCGGCCGTGTCGCTCCAGGGGTAGACGTTCTCCGGGGAGAACATCTGCTCCAGGCTCTCGCGGCAGGGCATGCCGTGGTAGCCGGTCTCACTGGCGAAGAGGCAGGTCGCTTCCTTGTAGAAAGGGTCTTTGTAGTAGCCGCGCGGACCCCAGAGATGGTCTTCCGGCAGGGCGTGCTGGTCGAAGCCCATCGCCACGACTTCCGGGCTGTAATAGGGCGAAGAGGGGAGGTAGGGACGGGTGGGGTCGCACTCGAAGAGCGCCCCAGGGATGGTCACTCGCGAGACGATGTCCTGGTTGGGGTCGGCACGGAAGGAGGCCATGCTCCAGCGGGTAGAGGCGTCGTTCTCGTTGTTGCCGGACCAGAGGATGATGCTGGGGTGGCCGCGGAGCTTGCGCACGACTTGCCGCACTTCCTCGCCGACGGCCTTCTGGAAATCGGCGTCCTGCGGGTATTCATTGCACCCGAAGGAGAAATCCTGCCAGACCAGGATGCCGTGCTCGTCGCACAGGTCATAGAAGGGATGGTCCTCATAGACATTGCCGCCCCAGCAGCGGAGCATGTTGCAATTGAGGTCCAGGGCGATGGCGAAAGCGTCTGCCAGGTGCTGCGGATCCCGGCTGTGGAAGGCGTCCAGGGGTGTCCAGTTGCTTCCCTTGATGAAAATGGGCTCCCCGTTGACCCGGAAGCAGAAGGAGCCGGGACGGTCCGGGGTGTTGACTTCGCTGCGCTCCAGGGCGACCGTCCGGATGCCCAGGCGTTTGACTTGGGAATCCAGCGGGCGGCCGTCCGCATCCGTCAACGTGAAACGCACGTCGTACAGAGGCTGCTCCCCGTAGCCGCGGGGCCACCATAGTTGCGCGTCGGGAACCGGGATTTGGATCCGGCCCGCGTGGGCGTCCGGAATGACCTCTCCTGCTGCGGCGGTCTTCCCGTCCAGGGAAATGCTGTACCCGGCCTTCAGGCTGCCGGTGACGAAATCCGGCGGCAGGGAGAGGGTGTAGTCCAGATACACCTTCGCGTCCCCGCTCTCCGGGTCGATGCGCTCGACATACCAGTAGCAGTCGCGGATCCAGGCCTTTTCGCGGACCTGGATGGACACGCCGCGCCACAGCCCGGCGCTGACCAGCCGCGGCATGATGTCCCAGCCGTAGGTATGGGGCGCGCGGCGCACATAGACGCTTTCTGGGCTGGGGCTGTTGCGGCTCAGGGAAGGCGTCACCTGGCTGCGGCCCTCGATGACGGAGGAACGAAGGTATACCTCCAGGCGGTTGTCTCCGCCTGCGGGCGCGACCTGGTCCGTGATGTCGAAGGCGAACGGGATCAGCATGTTGTCCGTACGGCCGATCCACTGCCCGTTGAGCCAGATGTCCGAAAAGCAGTCGACGCCCTCGAAACGGAGTTCCAGGCTCTCTCCTTCAGCCAGACTGGGGGTAAGGAAGGAACGGCTGTAGCGCCATTGGAAGGTCTCCCAGGGCTCCAGGAGATAGACGTTGCTGTCCAGTTCGGGGGGGGCGACCAGGCCTGCGCGCTGCAGGTCCAGTTCGACGTTGCCGGGGACGGTGGCCGGAACGGTGCGGAAGGTCACGCCTTCCATCTGCTGCGGACCACGGACGGGCGTCTTGCCTTGCTGCCAGTAGTCCAGGGTCCAGGCCCCGTCGAGGGAAATCGTCTGCGCCCCAGCGGTAAGAGAGGCCAGCAGCACGGTCAGTATCGAAAGAATGTGTTTCAAAACAGGGAAAGGATGGGTTTACTACCAAAGATAAAGAATCTTGCTCAATTATCCGCCCTTTGTCGTATCTTTGTTTCAACCCAAGTTGTAAGAAAGATGAAGAAATGTCTGTGGATATGCGCCGTCCTGGCTGTCGCCTGCACGGCAAAGCCCTCGCCCGTGGATGTGGGGCAAGGTTTCGAGTCCCCGGCGCTGCACGCGCCCTGGAGCGGCCTGGACAATGATACGCGTTTCTGCTGCCATAGCATGGCGGAGCGCTTTTTCTTCCAGTTCGAGGTCAGCGACTTGACCCTGACCCGGACGGACCCCTTCACGAATGAAAGGGACGTGGATCCCGAGGATCGCGTGGAGATCTTCTTCGCGGCAGACGGTAAGCTGGAAAAACCGTATTATTGCGCCGAAATCGACGCCGAGGGCCGCATCATGGACTACAAGGCGGAATACTACCGGCAGTTCGATTTCGACTGGGATTTCGCCACGATGGAGACCCGCGCGATGCTGACGCCCTGGGGCTACCGGGTCGCCGGCAGCGTGTCCCGCTCGGAGCTGGAATCCCTCGGCATGGACTTGGAGAAGGGCTTCTGGATGGGCGTGTTCCAAGGGGAGGCCTCCCCGGATCGGGACATGCTCTGGTATTCCCTGGTCCCGACCGACGATGCGTCGCCCGACTTCCACCAGCCGAAGGTGTTCTTCCCCTGCAAGATGACGCCCAAGCAGGAAATGAGGGGCGTTGTGGTCTATCCCGACGATATCACTTCGCTGGGCCTGGAGGAATGGGAAAAACGGATCCGACTCTCCGGCATCAACGTGATCGGACTGCATGCGGCGACCTCCAACGACCCGATCGACACCCTTGAATCCTTCATCCGAAGCGACCTGGGCCGGGATTTCCTGGCGATGTGCCAGTCGCAGGGCGTCGACGTAGAATACGAATTGCACGCCTTGGAAACCCTGCTGCCGCGCAGCCTGTATGCGTCGCATCCGGAGTGGTTCCGCGCGGACGAGCACGGGGACCGGGTGGCGGATTACAACCTCTGTTTCACTTCGGAGGAGGTGATCGAGGCGATCCGTCCCCAGTTGGAGCGCCTGCTGGAGTGGATGAAACCCGGCACGCACCGCTATTTCCTCTGGCCTGACGACAAGGAATACAAATATTGTTACTGTGACCGCTGCAAGGCTTTCTCGCCTTCGGAGCAGACGCTCCTTTTCGAGAACCGCCTGCTCGCCCTGCTGCGCGAATACGACCCGGAGGCGACCCTGGCCCATCTGGCGTACCACCAGACCTTGCCCGCGCCCAGGAAGGTGCGGGCGTCGGAAGGGATTTTCCTGGAGTATGCGCCCATCCTGCGGGATTATGCATTCCCGCTGCCGGAAGGGGAGTTCCGCGCCCTGCAGGACAACCTGCTCGCCTTCCCGGCCGGGACGCAGCACATCCTGGAATACTGGCTGGACGAATCGATGAATTCGAGATGGAAGAAGGCCGCCCTGCAGCCGCTCGCCTTCGATCCGGCCCAATGCGCCCGCGACGTGGCGCAGTACCGCAGCCTCGGCGCCGCTTCCGTCACGAACTTCGCCACCTGGCTCAACGCCGATTACGTCGCGCAGTACGGCGCGACGGATGCGCTTTTCAGCGGATTCGGATCTTCCTTCGAATAGGCCTTACTTGATCCGCAGGCCGCGCTCCACGAGCGTGAGCGCCTGCTTCAAGGCTTCGTCGTCCGCTCCGGCGACGCACATGATTGCAAGCACGCCGCTCTTGACCTCCTGCGCGAGGAACATCATCGGACTGTCGTCTTCGAAGAACGCGTCGAAGCCGTAAGCCTTCTTGCCGTTGAACTTGATCGTGGCGATCGGATTGAAATCCTCCGGATCGTCGTCGTCGAAACCCACGATGTCCGCATAATTGGACAGGGCCTGGTCTTCCGCCGTCGTATCCTCCGGCAGGGGACCGACATACAAGTCGATATAGCCCTCGTCGCGCTTGCGGGCCTCATTGTACAGATGCGCCTCGAGATGCGTGATCTCGGCGCCTCCCTCGTCGAGGTAGGTCTCCATTTCCTGCTGCCAGCCTTCGGGCAGTCTCAGTTGGATGTCGTATGCCATGGTTGTCTAACTGTCTTGGATCAGGGATTCCAGTCGTAGTCGCCTTTGTCTTCGTAAGGGTCCGTGCTGGTCGTGATGACACAGAGCCCGGCGTCGAAAAGGACGGGCAGCAACTCCACGGTAGGGGGAAGGTAAGGGTAAAGTGTCATGACTACCAGTAATTATTCATTAGGATGTTCTTGATGAAGGCGATGCAGCCGTTGACGTGGTCTCCGTCGGCGCCCGACTGCCAAGTGATGTTGGCGCCGGGGGCCACGGCATTCAAGTAGCTTTTCATCGCCGTGTAATTCGCGTAGGGCACGCTGTCGTCCTGCGACGAATGATAGATGTAGATCCAGCTTCCGGAAGCCGGCGTCGCCCATCCGCTGGTCAGCGAGAAGCGGCGGCAGACATCCATGATGCTGGCATAATCCGCTCCGCTCCCGGACAGCATCTCAGCGGTCAGGACGTCGGACAGGCTGTCGGATCCGATTTTGGCCTGGATCTGCGCGGTGGTGTATTGCTTGGAAAGGATCCAGTCCTGCACGTGGGAGAGCAGGGGCTCCTTGAAGAGGTGGCTGTAGTCAATTCCCAACTGCTGGGTTTCGTTGAAGCTGACCAGCGTCAGCGGCACGAATTTGACGGCGTTGGCCAGGGGCGTCGAGAGATAGGATTCCCAGGTCGTCGGGACATCGAAAGGACTGCCGCCGCAGAAGGTCTTGGTGAAACTGATGCCGAGCTCTGGATGCTGGGATACGTAGCGCAGGTTGGCCATGGCGTTGAATCCGCCCTGCGAGTAGCCGATGTTGTACTTCTTGGCAGGAAGGGTGACGGCATTGTCCGTCAGCAGCTGCACGGCGCATAGGTAGGCGTCGATGTTGCCCCGGGCCGTCGTTTCTGCATTCAGGTAGGCCTGGGGGTGGGCCTTGCTGACGCCGAAGCCGTAATAGTCGGGCATGACGACGGCGTAGTTCTTCCCGACGAAGGCTCCTTCGAACTGGGCCTTCATCGTGGGGCACTCGGCATTGGCGGCGATGGTGCCGTGGTTGGCGAGGGCGATGCCGGTCAGTTTCGTGCCGCTCAGAGCGGCCGCGGGCACGTAGAGGAGGGCCGAAAGATCTACCGGATTCCCCTGAGGATCCACGGAACGGTAGGTGTAGCTGATGGCGCGCACGGGCTTGCTCTTGTCGGGGAAATACAGCATCAGCAAGAGGTTGAGCACCGTGGGGTCGATATTGGCGACGAGTCCGGTCTCATTGAGCAGGGCCGTCAGGTTGGAGTAGTTCTTCTGGCTGTTGATCTTGTAGTAGCGCCGGAGGGTGCCGTCGGAGACCGTTCCCAGATTCAGGATGCCGCCCGGAGCCGCTTCCAGAGGGGTGGATGAGGATTTCTGATATTCTACGCCGAACGCTTCCGAGCAGCTGACGCTGAGGCCGCCGGCGTAGGTTCCGGGATCGACCGCGATGTAATAGGTACCCGGGGCGAGGGTGCCGGTCTCGGCGGCCGCCTGGTAGCCGTGGACATCCGATGCCTGGGAGCCGGTGAGCGTAAGGCTGACCTGGGCGATGCCGTCCCGCTCGATCTTGACCTTGAGCAGCGAGGAAATGTTGTGGAAGGCGATGACGCCGTCGGGGGAGTCGCTGTGGGCCGTGGAAACGAGGACGTCGGGGCAGACATTGCGCCCGGCGGGAATCAGCTGCGTCGCAGGCAGCTTGAGGGTATTGGTCCCATCGGCGGACCAGGCGCCGGCGCTCTTGGACGGGTAGATCGCGTCGAAGGGGAAGTCGCCGGGACTGATGGTGCCGCTGATCGTGGCCTTGTTGCCGTCGACGGACACGACCTCGAAGACCCGCCCGACCTTGGCAACGTGGTCATAGACGGAGAGGCGCTCGCCGACTTCCCAGACGGGGTGCAAGTCCCCGTCTAGGGTCGCGCGCGTTCCGTCGTGCATCGCGACCGTCCAGGTCCTTTCGACCAGGCCGTCTTCCCGCACAGCCTCTTCCGGGATCCATTCCCGGACGCAGGAGGCGAGCGTCAGGACACTGGCGAGGATGAGTAAAAATCGTTTCATAACCTTGCAAATATATTGAAAAAAACCTATTTTTGTATCCCGTATTTATCCTTTCTCGCGTATGAAATACGGGTTCGACAACGCCAAGTACCTCAAGATCCAATCGGAGCACATCAGGGAGCGTATCGCTCAGTTCGGGGACAAGTTGTATCTGGAATTCGGGGGCAAACTATTCGATGATTTCCACGCCAGCCGCGTGCTGCCGGGCTTCGAGCCGGACAGCAAGCTCAAGATGCTGATGCAGCTCAGCGACGAGGTCGAGATCGTCATCGTCATCAGTGCCGTCGCCATCGAGAAAAACAAGATCCGCGAAGACCTGGGCATTACCTACGACATGGATGTCCTGCGCCTTCGGGACGAATTCACCAGCAGGGGACTGCTGGTCAGTTCCGTCGTGATCACCCATTACACCGGGCAGTCCAGCGCGGACGCTTTCCGGATGCGGCTGGAACGCCTCGGCGTCAAGGTGTATTACCACCACACGATCGAGGGTTATCCGCACAACGTGGCGCTCATCGATTCCGAGGAAGGATTCGGCAAGAACGATTATGTCGTTACGACCCGCCCGCTGGTGGTCGTGACGGCCCCGGGCCCGGGCAGCGGCAAGATGGCTACCTGCCTCAGCCAGATCTACCAGGACCACACGCGCGGAGTCAAGGCCGGCTATGCCAAGTTCGAGACCTTCCCGATCTGGAACCTGCCCTTGAAACATCCCGTCAACATGGCTTACGAGGCCGCCACGGCCGATTTGAACGACGTCAACATGATCGACCCCTTCCACCTGGAGGCTTACGGCAAGACGGCGGTCAATTACAACCGCGACATCGAGATCTTCCCGGTGCT